>VFQM010000224.1_pt1 | contig 69235 bp, 75 predicted proteins | sample 3512391 | NCBI WGS metagenome assembly VFQM01 (sample SAMN10412369, study PRJNA504923) | tailings metagenome | isolation source: Replicate 1 from Balatoc abandoned mine | place: Philippines | reverse complement strand
TGGCGACCGGCCCCGAGATCGAGGACGACTGGCACAATTTCACCGCGCTCAACATGGACGAAACCCACCCGGCGCGGGCGATGCACGACACGTTCTACTTCCCGGACAAGACCTCCGATGGAAAGGATGTGCTCCTGCGCACCCACACCTCGCCGGTGCAGATCCGCTCGATGATGGATCAGGGCGCGCCGCTCCGCATCATTGCTCCGGGCCGCGTCTACCGCTCCGACAGTGACGCGACGCACACGCCGATGTTCCACCAGATCGAGGGGCTGGTGATCGACAAGGACATCCATCTCGGGCATCTCAAGTGGACGCTGGAGACCTTCCTCAAGGCGTTCTTCGAGCGCGAGGACATCGTGCTGCGGCTGCGTCCCTCCTACTTTCCCTTCACCGAGCCCAGCGTAGAGGTTGACGTCGGCTATGCGATGGACGGCAACCGCCGGATCGTCGGCGGATCGGGCGATGCGCCGGGCCATGGCTGGATGGAGCTGCTCGGCAGCGGCATGGTCAACCGCCGGGTGATCCAGTCCGCCGGGCTTGATCCCGACGCGTGGCAGGGCTTCGCCTTCGGGGTCGGGGTCGACCGGCTGGCGATGCTCAAATACGGGATGAACGATCTTCGCGCCTTCTTTGATGGCGATCCGCGCTGGCTGGCGCATTACGGCTTCTCGCCCTTCGACCAGCCGACACTCTCCGCCGGTGTAGGAGCGCGCGCATGAAGTTCTCGCTGACCTGGCTCAAGGATTACCTTGATACGACCGCCACCGTCGCGGAGATCTGCGAAGCGCTCAATGCCATCGGGCTTGAGGTCGAGGGTGTGGAGGATCCGGCAGAGAAGCTGGCAGGCTTCCGCATCGCCCATGTCCTGACCGCGGCGCGCCACCCGGACGCTGACAAGCTTCAGGTGCTGACCGTCGACACGGGTGACGGCCCGCCGCTGCAAATCGTGTGCGGTGCGCCCAATGCGCGCGCCGGGATGAAGGGCGTGCTCGGCCTGCCCGGCGCGACCGTGCCTGCCAACGGCATGGTGCTGAAGAAGAGCGCGATCCGCGGCGTCGAGAGCAACGGCATGATGTGCTCGGTCCGCGAGCTGGAGCTGGGCGAGGATCACGATGGGATCATCGAACTGCCCGAAGACGCGCCGGTCGGGATGAGCTTTGCGGACTACCACGGCGCTGATCCGGTGATCGAGGTCGCGGTGACACCCAACCGCCCCGATTGCATGGGCGTCTACGGCATCGCCCGCGATCTGGCGGCGAAGGGGCTGGGGACGCTGAAGCCCATTGCCATGCCGGCCTTCTCGGCAAGCGGTGCGTGTCCGGTCGAAATCCGCACCGACGATGCCGAGGGCTGCCCGGCCTTCTATGGCCGCGTCGTGACGGGCGTTAAGAACGGCCCCTCGCCCGACTGGCTTCAGGCGCGGCTCAAGAGCGCGGGCCAGCGTCCGATCTCGCTGCTGGTTGATTTGACCAATTACCTGATGCTGGGCTTTGGGCGTCCGGCGCACGCCTATGATCTCGCTAAGCTTTCGGGCGCGGTGGTCGCGCGGCGCGCGAAGGATGGCGAGCAGGTGCTGGCGCTCAACGAGAAGACCTACACGCTCGATGCCGAGATGATGGTGATCGCCGACGACAATGGTGTTCATGACATCGCCGGGATCATGGGCGGGGAGCATTCGGGCGTGTCGGAGACAACAACCGACGTGCTGCTCGAAATCGCCTATTTCGATCCGGCGCGTATCGGCGCGACCGGGCGCAAGCTGGGGCTGTCTTCGGACGCGCGGACGCGGTTCGAGCGCGGGGTGGACCCGGCGTTTCTGGCTGACGGCCTCGATCTGCTCACCGGCCTGATCGTCGACCTTGCAGGCGGCACGCCGAGCATGGCGGTGCACGCCGGTTCGCCGCCAAGCGCAGCCAAGGTCGTCGCCTTCGCCCCCGGCCTGACGCTGCGCCTCGGCGGGGTGGAGGTCCCGGAAGCTGAGCAGCAGCGCATCCTCGAAAGCCTCGGCTTCGCGGTCGCGGCCGATTGGCAGGTCACCTGTCCGCTGCGCCGCCACGACATCGAAGGACCGGCCGACCTCGTTGAGGAAGTCGTCCGCATCCACGGGCTCGACAACGTCGCGAGCGTCGCGCTCCCCCGCGCAGAAGGCGTCGCTCGTCCCACCGCTACGCCGCAGCAGAAGCTGGAGCGCGGTCTGCGCCGCGCCGCTGCCGCAAGCGGGCTGAACGAGGCGGTGACGTGGTCGTTCCTCCCGGAATGGGCGGCGAACCACTTCTCGGACGCAAACGACACCCCCTGGGTGCTCGCTAACCCGATCAGCGAGGACATGAAGGCCATGCGCCCCTCGCTGCTCCCCGGCCTGCTGATGGCAGCCAAGCGCAATGCCGATCGCGGCGCGGCATCGTCACGCCTGTTCGAGATTGGGCGGCGTTATTTCCGCGCCGCCGATGGCCTCAGCGATGAAAAGCCGACGCTGGGCATTGTCCTCGCGGGCGAGAAGACGCCGCGCGGGTGGCAGAGCGGCAAGGCCAAGCCTTTCGACGCCTATGACGCCAAGGCGCTGGCGCTCCAATTGCTTGAAGCGGCGGGCGCTCCGGTTGGCAATCTGATGGTGATGGGTGAGGCGGGAGGCCAGTTCCACCCGGGCCAGTCGGCCACCCTGCGGCTCGGCCCCAAGGTGGTGCTGGCGCGCTTCGGGATGGTGCATCCGGCGACCCTCATTGCCTTCGACGCGGACGGGCCGATTGCGGCGGTCGAGCTGTTCCTCGACGCGATCCCCGCGAAGAAGGGCGCCGCGTTCGCCCGCCCGGGCTTCACCCCGCCCGCTCTGCAAGCCGTGACCCGCGACTTCGCCTTCCTCGTCCCCGCGAGCCTCGCGGCGGGCGATCTGGTGCGCAGCGTGCAGGGCGCGGACAAGGCTGCGATCACCGCGGTGCGCGTGTTCGACGTGTTCCAAGGGCAGGGCGTGCCCGAGGGCCACAAGTCCGTCGCGGTCGAAGTCACGCTCCAGCCGGGCGAAGCGAGCTTCAAGGATGCTGATCTCAAGGCCATCGCCGAGAAGGTCGTCGCGGCCGCCGCCAAGCTGGGCGGGGAGCTGCGCGGATGAGAACGGCATTTGTCACCGGCGCCACTGCGGGGATCGGCCTCGCCACGGTGCGCCGTCTCGTCGCGGACGGCTGGCGCTGCGTCGCCACCGGACGGCGGCAGGAGCGGCTCGATGCGCTGGTTGAAGAGCTGGGCGCGAGCAAAGTGCTGCCCCTGTGTTTCGACGTGCGCGACACGGCGGCGATGAATGCCGCACTTGCGGGCCTGCCCGAAGGCTTCCGCGACATCGATCTGCTGGTGAACAACGCAGGCCTCGCCCAAGGCCTCAGCCCCGCGCAGAACGCCAGTCTCGATGATTGGCAGACGATGATCGACACCAACGTCACCGCAATGGTGGTGTTGACTCGCAAGCTGTTGCCGCAGCTGATCGAGCGCAAGGGTGCGATCATCGCCATCGGGTCTGTGGCGGGGACGTATCTCTACCCCGGCGGCAATGTCTATGCCGGGTCCAAGGCCTTCGTGAACCACTTCACGCTCGCCCTGCGCGCTGACCTCCACGGCACCGGCGTCCGCGTCACGAGCATCGAGCCGGGGATGGTCGAGACCGAATTCACCCTCGTGCGCACCGGCAGCAAGGAGGCTTCCGACAAGCTCTATTCGGGCGTCAACCCGATGACCGGCGAGGATATCGCCGACACCATCGGCTGGATCGCCAGCCTGCCGCCGCATCTCAACATCAACCGCATCGAGCTGATGCCGGTCAATCAGGACTTCGCGGGCTTCCGCGTCGCGCGCAATGACTAGCAATCGCCGCACCTTCGCGATCATCTCGCACCCTGACGCAGGCAAGACCACGCTCACCGAAAAGCTGCTGCTGCAAGGCGGCGCGATCCACCTTGCGGGCGAGGTCAAGGCGCGCGGCGCGGCGCGGCGGGCGCGGTCGGACTGGATGAAGATCGAGCAGCAGCGCGGGATTTCGGTCACCTCCTCGGTGATGACCTTCCAGAAGGACGGCATCGTCTTCAACCTCCTGGACACGCCGGGCCACGAGGATTTCTCGGAGGACACCTATCGCACGCTGACTGCGGTGGACTCGGCGGTGATGGTGATCGATGCGGCCAAGGGGATCGAGCCGCAGACCCGCAAGCTGTTCGAGGTATGCCGCCTGCGCTCTGTGCCGATCCTCACCTTCGTCAACAAGGTCGACCGCGAGGGCCGCGATCCCTTCGAGACGCTGGACGAGGTCGCCGACATGCTGGCGCTCGATGTGTCGCCGCAGATGTGGCCGATCGGCATGGGCGGCGAGTTCGAGGGGCTGCTCGACTTTGCCTCAGGCACCATCAGCCGTCCCGAAGGGCCGAGCCGCGAGTTCCTCGGTACGCGCGATACATCGGCGATCCCCCAGCGCTTCGCCGACGAGATCGAGCTGGCGCGCGGCGGTTATCCCGAGTTCGACCTCGATGCCTTCCGCCATGGTGACCTGACGCCGGTCTATTTCGGATCGGCGCTCAAGAATTTCGGCGTCACCGAGCTGATCGACGCCATTTCGCGCTTTGCCCCGCCGCCCCGGCCCCAGCCGGCCGGCGCCGAGCAGATCGAGCCGAGCCGCGACGAGGTCACCGGCTTCATCTTCAAGGTGCAGGCCAACATGGACCCCAACCACCGCGACCGCATCGCCTTCATGCGGCAGGTCTCGGGCACCTTCAAACGCGGCATGAAGCTGACGCCGAGCGGCCTCGGCAAGCCCATCGCGGTCCACTCGCCGATCCTGTTCTTCGCGCAGGACCGCGAGCTGGCCGACACCGCCGAGGCGGGCGACATCATCGGCATCCCCAACCACGGCACCTTGCGCGTGGGCGATACGCTGAGCGAGCGCAATCAGGTGCGCTTCACCGGCCTGCCCAACTTTGCTCCGGAAATTCTGCGCCGCGTGCAGTTGCGCGATCCGACCAAGACCAAGCAGCTGAGGAAGGCGCTCGACGACCTCTCCGAAGAGGGCGTCATTCAGGTGTTCTACCCCGAGATCGGCTCGGCCCATATTGTTGGCGTGGTCGGGCAGCTTCAGCTGGAGGTGCTGATCAGCCGGCTGGAGGCGGAATACAAAGTCGAAGCCGTGCTCGAACCCTCGCCCTTTGCCACCGCGCGCTGGATCAAGGGGGACGCCAAGACACTGGACGATTTCGCCAGCTTCAACCGCGCCAACCTCGCCAAGGACCGTGACGGCGACCTCGTTTTCATGGCCAAGAGCCCGTGGGACGTGACCTATCAGGTCGAGAAGAACCCGCAGCTGACCTTCTCGGCCACCAAAGAACGCTAGTGCTCTAGTCTTGCGGCAGGCCGAGGTTCGCGGCATGGCATTTCCCATGCACGATACTGGCCCGACCTCGCAGACCTTCATCTCGCAGCGCCTTCGGCTGAACTATCTCGATTGGGGCGGGCGGGGGAAGCCGCCGCTCGTGCTTGTGCATGGTGGGCGGGACCACGCCCGAAGCTGGGATTGGACCGCCGAGGCCCTGCGCGAGGATTATCACGTTATCGCCATGGACCACCGCGGGCATGGCGATAGCGACTGGGTGTCGGACGGGATCTATGCCGCTGCCGACATGGTCTATGATCTCGCGCAGCTGATCCACCAAATGGGCGTCGGCCCGGTCAGGATGGTGGCGCATTCGATGGGCGGCAACGTGGCCCTGCGCTATGCAGGGGCCTTCCCCGACATGGTGACAAAGCTAGTCGTGATCGAGGGCCTCGGCCCCTCGCCCGAACGGCGCGCCTACGAGCGCTCGGTGCCCTATCCTGAACGTCTTGCCGAATGGATCGAGAAGAAGCGCAAGGCCGCTGGCCGCTCGCCGCGCAAATACGAGAGCATCGAGGCCGCGTTCGCCCGGATGATCGAGGAGAACGCCTACCTCACCGAGGAACAGGCGCGCCACCTCACCGTCCACGGCGTCAATCGCAACGAGGACGGCACCTACAGCTGGAAGTTCGATCCGCACCTCAACGTGTGGCCGGTCGAGGACATCGGCGACGAGTTCATCGAGGCACTGTGGGGCGCGATCACCTGCCCGACGCTGCTGCTTTACGGGGCGGATTCCTGGGCCTCGAACCCCGAGAAGGACGGGCGGATCGCCCACTTCAAGACGGCGAGTGTGATCGAGTTCGAGAAGGCCGGCCACTGGCTCCACCACGACCAGTTCGACCGATTCATCGCGACCTTGCGCGAATTCCTCTGATCCGTTCGAAAGGAGCGTCCCATGGCCGATTTCACCGAGGCGCTCACCGAAAAGCACATCGCGATGATTGCCGCTCAGCCGGTGTTCTTCGTGGCGACGGCCGCGGCGGAGGGGCGGATCAACCTTAGTCCCAAGGGCTATGACGCCTTCCGGGTGCTGTCACCCACGCGAGTCGCCTATCTCGACCTCGGCGGGTCGGGCAACGAGACTCACGCGCATCTCGCGGCGGCCCAAACCGATGCAGGCCGCATCACGGTAATGTTCTGCAACTTCCAGCAACCCGCACTGATCCTGCGCATTTACGGTCGCGGGCGCGCGGTGCTGCCGCAGGATGCCGGGTGGGGCGAGCTTGCGGCGCACTTCATCATGATGCCCGGCACGCGCCAGATCTTCGAGATCGATGTGGAGAGCGTACAGACATCGTGCGGTTATGGCGTTCCCTTGATGCAGCTCGAATCCGAGCGAGAAACGCTGTTGAAGTATCATCGTCAGTCCGATCCAGCGCAGTGGGAAGCGAAGACGGCGAGCAGGACCCACAGCATCGACGGCCTGCCAATCCGGCCCACCGACCGCTATATCGCGGGCGAATGAGCCTCTGCCTGCCGCAAAACTTGCCTAACCGTTAATCACCTGATGAATAATTAGGCACGCATTTTTCCGCAGGTGCGAAGAAACACGCTGATTCCGTTGCGTCAGCCCTGCCACACAAATCTGGCACGCTTGTTGCTGATAGTGCCCTAGCCGGGACAGTCCGGTGCAACAGGGGCCACAGATGAAGTTCATCATCGCCGTTATCAAACCGTTCAAGCTCGACACCGTGCGCGAGGCGTTGAGCGGTATCGGCATCGCCGGGATGACTGTGACCGAGGTCAAGGGTTTCGGTCGCCAGAAGGGGCAGACCGAAATCTACCGCGGCGCGGAATACTCCACCAACATGCTTCCCAAAGTGAAGCTCGAGATCGCTGCCAGCGACGATATCGCCGCGCAGGTGGTCGAAACCATCCAGCAGACCGCCAACACGGGCGCCATCGGCGACGGCAAGATCTTCGTGCTCGATCTTGCCTCGGCGACCCGCATCCGCACCGGCGAGTCCGGCGAAACCGCGCTTTAAGGGGGCTTAATCTATGAAGCGTTTTCTCGTGAAGACAGCAGCTGTGACGGCGGGGGCCTTGCTCCTGGCCGCGCCTGCACTGGCCGCGCCTGCCGCGGCGCCTGCACCGTTCGTGCCCACGGCCGACATGGTCAATAAGGGCGACGTGGCCTGGATGATGGTCTCGACTGCATTGGTACTGATGATGAGCGTCCCTGCACTCGCGCTGTTCTACGGCGGCTTGGTGCGCGCCAAGAACATGCTTTCGGTGCTGATGCAGGTGCTCACCATCGTCTGCGTTGCTGCGCTGGTGTGGTTCGGCTGGGGCTATTCAATGGCCTTCACCTCGACCGGCACGCCCTTCCCGGCGCTGTTCGGCGGACTCGACAAGGCCTTTCTCAAGGGCGTCGATGTGACCACTCTCGCGGCGACCTTCTCGAACGGGGTGTACTTGCCCGAGCTGGTCTTCGTGATGTTCCAGATGACCTTTGCATGCATCACCCCGGCGCTCATCGTCGGCGCCTTTGCCGAGCGTGTGAAGTTCACCCCGCTGATTATCTTCGTGGTCGCGTGGATGACGCTCGCCTATTTCCCGATCGCGCACATGGTGTGGTACTGGGCCGGCCCGGACTTCCTCCACACTGCACCGACCGATTATGGTCTGCTGTGGGGCTGGGGCGCGCTCGACTTCGCCGGTGGCACCGTGGTGCACATCAATGCGGGTATCGCCGGTCTGGTCGGCTGCCTCGTGATCGGCCCGCGCATCGGCTACAAGAAGGAGCCCATGCCCCCGCACAGCCTGGTCATGACCATGATCGGCGCAAGCCTGCTGTGGATCGGCTGGTTCGGGTTCAACGCCGGCTCGGCGCTCGAATCCAACGCTTTCGCCGCGCTCGCCTTCATCAACACCTTCGTCGCCACGGCGGCAGCAGGTGCGGCCTGGGCGATTATCGAACAGATCACCCACAAGAAGGCATCGCTGCTCGGCGCGGTCTCGGGTGTTGTGGCGGGCCTGGTGGCGATCACCCCGGCGGCGGGCTTTGCCCACCCCGGAACCGCGATCATCCTCGGCGCTGTGGCTTCGGTGATCTGCTACTTCTTCGTCACCACGGTGAAGAACAAGCTGAACTACGACGACAGCCTCGATGTCTTTGGCATCCACGCCGTCGGCGGGATCGTCGGCGCGATCGGGACCGGCATCGTCGCCGACCCGGCGCTCGGTGGCCAGGGCTGGATCGACTACACCGCACCGGTGGCTGTCGCTGGCGAGTACGACCTCGTCGGCCAGGTGATCACCCAGTGCTGGGCCGTGGGGACCACGATCCTTTGGACCGGCGTCGTGTCGGCCGCGCTGTTCCTGATCCTCAAGGTCACCATCGGGCTGCGTCCCGACGCCGAAGCCGAAACCAACGGTCTCGACATCTCCGAACACGGGGAGCGCGCCTACAACTAAGCGCGCACCCACCAAGCTTGGCGGGGGGAGGCCTCTCTCTCCCTCTCCCCTCCCCCCGCCTCACCTTGTTCCTCCTGCGAACGAACAGACTGAATACGGCCGGAGCCGCCTCGAGCGTCTCCGGCCTCTTTTTTTTGCGACCCCGCCTCCGCGGGGTCGTCCTCGTCGCTGTTTCTGTCGCTTCGCGCCAGAGCGCCTGCGGGCGCGCGGTTGCGCTTGCGGCCCGTTGGGCCGTTACAGCGCGATAGGCTGGGTTATGGGGGTCAGGCTCTTTCAGCCGCCATCACGAAGTCCGCACACCGCTCGCCGATCATGATGCTCGGCGCGTTGGTGTTGCCGCTGACCAGCTTGGGCATGATGCTCGCATCCGCCACCCACAGGCCCTCAAGCCCGTTGAGCTTCAGCGCCGGATCGACCACCGCATCCGCGTCCGATCCCATCCGGCAGGTGCCGACCGGGTGATAGACCGAATCCGAGCGGTTGCGGATCAGCGCATCGAGCGCGTCATCGTCTTGCAGATCCACCGGGTGGCGATCGCGCGGCCCGAAGGCCTGCATCGGCGGCGCCTCGACGATGCGGTGCGACAGACGCACCCCCGCGCGCAAGACCGCCATGTCGCGGTCGTCGGCGAGGAAATTGGGATCGATCACCGGCGCGGCCGCCGCATCCGCGCTCCCCAGCCGCACCGTGCCCCGGCTTTCGGGGCGCAGCACGCAGGCATGGAGCGAGAAGCCGTGAGCCTTCACCTTCTCGCGCCCGTGATCCTCGAGCACGGCGGGGACGAAGTGCCATTGCACGTCGGGGGCGGGGCTATCGGGCATGACGGTCCAGAATCCGCCCGCCTCGGCATAGCAGGTGGTCATCACCCCGGTGCGCTTCAGGCGGTGTTCGACCATCGCCGCCGCCATCCGCAGGGTGCCCTTCAATGTCCCGCCGATCAGCAGGTCGCTTTCCGTCTCCCAGCCGGAGACATAGTCGATATGGTCCTGGAGATTGCCGCCGACCGCCGGGCGATCGAGCACCACGTCGATGCCGTGCTCCTTCAGGTGCTCGGCCGGGCCGATGCCGGAGAGCATCAGGATCTGGGGCGAGTTGAACGCACCCGCGCTCAGCACCACCCCGCGCCGGGCGAGCAAGGTCTCGCGTTTGCCGCCGCGCTTGATCTGCACACCGGTCACTCGCCCGCCTTCGATCACCAGCCTTTCAACCAGCGTGTCGGTGCGGACAGCGAAGTTGCCCGCGTCGCGGATCGGTTCCACGTAAGCCCGTGCCGCCGACCAGCGTTCGCCCTTGCGCTGGGTGACCTGGTAGAGGCCGAACCCGTCCTGTCGCTCGCCGTTGAAGTCGGGGTTGGTGCGCAGCTGGAGCGCCGAGGCCGCATCGACGAAGGCGTGGCTGGCGGGATTGGCGTGCTTCTGGTCCTCGACGAACAGCGGGCCGCCGTGCCCATGGAAGGCGTCTCCTCCGCGCTCGTTCGCTTCGGCGCGCTTGAAGTAGGGGAGCACGTCCTCATAAGCCCAGCCGGTGCAGCCTTCCGCCGCCCAGTTGTCGTAATCCCAGCGGTTGCCGCGGATGTAGACCATCGCGTTGATCGCAGAGGAGCCGCCAAGCCCCTTCCCGCGCGGCTGGTATCCGGTGCGCCCGTTCAGCCCCTTCTGGGGCACGGTCTCGTATTTGTAGTTCGAGGCATTGCGGATGAAGGGCATGAAGCCCGGGGTCTTGATGATGATGTTGTCGTTGCGCCCGCCAGCCTCGAGCAGGCACACCCGGCGCGTCCCGTCCACGGCGAGACGCCCTGCGACGGCGCTCCCCGCGCTGCCACCGCCGATGACGATGTAGTCGTAACTTTCCATGATCTCTCCTCTTGCGGGAGAGACTTAGGCAGCTTCCGCGCCGCCCGCAATCGGGTTTCGATCAGCCACTGATGTTGCTTGTGGTGCAACCGGTGCGCCGGTTCTGGCCTGCCACTTCGCCCGGATCATGTCGCTGGTTTCGCGGCTCCCGTCGTGGGTCCAGCCGGGCTCGCGCATGAGGTAGGCAAGCTTGTGCTTCCACGGCGCGCGCCAGATGTCGGAGAGCATTCCGATCCACTCATGGAACACGGCCCACAGGAGGTTGAAGCTGCCGAGCTGTTTGACGATCCCGTAGCGGATCGTCTCGTCATCGACCTCGGGCGTGAAGGTGCCGAACATCTTGTCCCACACGATGAAGACGCCCGCGTAATTCATGTCGAGATAGCGCGGGTTGGTCGCATGGTGGACGCGGTGATGCGAGGGCGTGTTCATCACTGCCTCGAACCAGCGGGGCATCCGGCGGATCGCCTCGGTGTGGATCCAGAACTGGTAGATGAGGTTGAACCCGCCGCAGATCGCGATCATCGCCGGGTGGAAGCCCAGCAGCACCAACGGCACCGCGAAGAGGAAGCCGAAGGTGAACATCCCCGTCCACGTCTGCCGCAGCGCGGTGGAGAGGTTGTAGTGCTGACTGGAATGGTGGTTCACGTGGCTCGCCCACATCCAGCGGATGCGGTGTCCGGCGCGGTGGACCCAGTAATACTTGAGATCGTCGAGCACGAAGCAGACCGGCCACGCCCACCACACCGCCCACCATTCCGGGCCGAAGTCGAAGATCCGGTATTCGTAGGTCTGGATGAATACGGCGAGTGCAAACCCGCCAAGCAGTGCGCTTGCCAGCGTCGAACCCAGTCCGAAAGCGAGGCTGACGAGCGTGTCCTTGGGCTCGTAAGCATCAGGCGCACGAATTCTCGCCCAGATCATCTCGGCCAGCACCGCGACGACGAACAGGGGTATAGCGTAAGTTACAGGCTGGAATTCAGGCATCCTGCCGCGATCCTAACCGAATGATCGCCGCCGCCCAAGTCTCGGCATCGTGAAGCGTGAGAAAGACCCTGCCGAAGCGCGGCTCGCCCGGATCGACGATGAGGTTGTATTCGCCGGGCCGATCCTCCGCTCGAACGGTCGCGCGGGGCCCGAGGATCCGGCCCGCAAAGCGGTTGCCGTGTCGGCGGATGACCATGATCCGTCCTGTCGCATCGTGGGCCAATGCGGCGGCGCCTTCCGCGTCGCAGGCGGTGGCGACGGGCGCGAAGCCGTCTTCGACCTCGCCCGCCGCACGCCGCACCGCATCATCGCTGTCCAGCCGAGGCGCGCCGCCGAGCTTCATCCACCACGCCAACCCCGCCAGTGCGAGGATAGCCACCAGCGAGCCGGCAGTCTGGATCAGCAGGTCCACGTCGAAAGGCCTCAGCGGGCGGCGAGCATGTCGATCAGGCTTCGAATCGGGCTGACGTCGTATCCTGCCTGCGCGGCGGTGCGAGCGATGGTGTCCGGGTCCTCGCCCTGCTTGGCGCTCGCCAGAGCCCACAGGAGGGTCGAGCGCGTGCCCGAGCGGCAATAAGCGAGAATCGGTCCCTCGGCCTGCTCCATGGCGGCGATCATGGCGTCGACCTGAGGGTCGCTGAAGCCCGAATGACCAATCGGGATCGCAACGTAATTGAGCCCGGCGGCGGCGGCGGCGGCGGCGATCGCATCGCCCTGCGGAGCGGAAGGCTCTTCGCCATCGGGGCGGTTGTTGACGATAGTGGCCATACCCAGCGCTGCCGCATGCGCGACATCCTCCAGCGCAAGTTGCGGACTCACCGAGATATTTTCGTTCAGGCGGCGAAAGTCGCTCATGCTGCGTCCTGCTCTTTGGTGCGGCTTGGTGCCTCTCTCTTGCCCAAAGGCGTCACGGCATACAAGCATCCGCTGCCCGCACGTCGCACAAGTCGTTGCTTCGCGCCCGGTAATTTCGTTCGCAAAGCAAGCTTTTGTGCGCTATACCTCGGTCCGCGTGCGCTCCGGACCACAAGCTCGGCGCGTCTGTGTCCGGTGCGGCTCGCTGCTCACGACATCGGTGCATTGGAGGACGGGCAGTGTGGCAAGGTACGAATTGATCTATGGGTTACGATAGGGGACGCCGGCGCGGCCGCGACAAGCGCGACGGTTTCGGTGAAGATGGCTTCGATCCGTTCGGTGGCGGGAATGACGGTTTCCCGCCTCGCGAATTCGGCGGCGACCGGTTCGGAGGCGGTGATCGCTTCGGTGGTGGCGGCGACCGGTTTGGCGGCGGCGGTGGCGGAGATCGCTACGGCGGCGGCGGTGCTCCGCGCGGCGGTGGCGGCGGCTTCAGCGGCGGTCCGCGTGGTCCTGGCGGCGGCGGCGGCGGTGGCGGCGGTGGCGGTGGCGGCGGTTTCAGCCGCATGCCCGCGCAGATCGTCGGTACCGGCAAGGGCACCGTGAAGTTCTTCAACACCCAGAAGGGCTTCGGCTTCATCCAGCAGGAAGGCGGCGGTGAGGACGTGTTCGTCCACATCAGCGCTGTCGAGCGGGCGGGCCTCGAAGGCTTGGCCGAAGGCCAGGAACTCCAGTACAATCTCGTGGACCGCGGCGGCAAGGTGTCGGCGCAGGATCTGCAGGTTGTCGGCGATGTGATCGCGGTAGCGGCCAAGCCGGCTGCTCCGAGTCGCGAACTGACGGGTGAGCGCGCCAAGGGCACGGTCAAGTTCTTCAACGCGATGAAGGGCTTCGGCTTCCTCGTCCGTGATGACGGCCAGCCCGATGCCTTCGTGCACATCAGCGCGGTCGAACGTTCGGGCCTTTCGGCGCTGAACGAGGGCGAGAAATACGAATTCGATCTCGAAGTCGATCGACGCGGAAAGTATTCCGCCGTCAATCTGGCACCGATCGAAGGCTGACCCGGCCGAAACCGCAGGCTCCCGCGGTTTGACGAGGGGGCGGCGGAAGATTAAACGGTAAAGCGGATGGCGGCTCTGGTTCAGGGCCGCCATTTGCATTTCACTCCCCACGCAATCAGGAAATGAAGCCTATGTCGATTACCCCGCTCATGCCCGTCTATCCGCGCAGCGGCGTGCGGCCCGTGCGCGGCGAGCACTGCCATCTGATTGACGAGGACGGCACCCGCTATCTGGACTTTGCCAGCGGCATCGCCGTCAACCTCCTCGGCCATTCACATGAAGGGTTGATCGGCGCGATCCAGCAGCAGGCCGCGACGCTGATGCACGTCTCCAATCTCTACGGTAGCCCGCAGGGCGAGCGGCTGGCGCAGAAGCTGGTCGACACGACCTTCGGCGACACGGTGTTCTTCACCAATTCGGGCGCCGAGGCGTGCGAATGCGCGATCAAGACCGCGCGCGCCTATCACCAGAACGCAGGGGATGAAGGCGATGCCAGCCGGTTTGAGATCATCACCTTCCACAACGCCTTCCATGGCCGGACGATGGCGACGATCTCGGCGTCGAATCAGACCAAGATGCACCACGGGTTCTCGCCGCTGCTCGAAGGGTTCAAGTATGCGCCCTTCGACGATCTGGAAGCGGCCAAGGCGCTGATCGGTCCGCATACGGCAGGGATCATGGTCGAGCCGATCCAGGGCGAAGGCGGCATCCGCCCCGCCTCGCAGGAATTCATGCAGGGCCTGCGCGACCTGTGTGACGAGCACGGACTGATGCTGATCCTCGACGAGGTGCAGTGCGGCGTGGCACGGACCGGCAAGCTCTATGCCTACGAGCATTACGGCATCGAACCTGACATCATGGCGACCGCCAAGGGCATCGGTGGCGGCTTCCCGCTCGGCGCCTGCATCGCCACCGAGAAGGCCGCGCGCGGCATGACCTTCGGCACTCACGGTTCGACCTATGGCGGAAACCCGCTGGGGATGGCGGCGGGGATGGCGGTGATGGACGCCGTGGCGAATGACGCGTTTCTCGCATCTGTCACCGAGAAGGGCGAACGCCTGCGGGCGCGCCTCGAACAGTTCATCGGCAACTACCCCGAACTGTTCGAACTGGTGCGCGGCAAGGGCCTGATGCTTGGTATCAAGATGAAGATGGAGAGCCGCCCGTTCTACGTGCACCTGCGCGACAATCACCAGTTGCTGACGGTGGCTGCGGGCGACAACACCATCCGCGTCATCCCGCCGCTGGTGATCGGCGATGCGGAGATCGACGAGTTCTTCGACAAGCTTTCCGCGGGCGCTGCAAGCTTCAAGGTGCCGGAACCGGCATGACCGGGGCTGGGGGGCAGTTCCGCCACTTCCTCGACCTCGGCGATGCGGGGGGCGACGCCATCGCCGCGATGCTGAACGACGCGATCGACCGCAAGGCGGCGCGCGCAGGCCTGCCGAAGGGCGCGCCGGACGCCGATGCGCCGCTCGCGGGCAGGGTGCTGGCGCTGGTGTTCGAGAAGAACTCGACCCGCACCCGCGTCAGCTTCGACATCGCGATGCGCCAATTGGGCGGCACGGTGCTGCTGCTCGATTCGGCATCGAGCCAGCTCGGACGGGGAGAGACCATCGCCGACACCGCGCGGGTGCTGAGCCGAATGGTCGACGGCATCATGCTGCGCACCGACGATCATGCCAAGATCGAGGAAATGGCCGCCCATGCCACGGTGCCGGTGATCAACGGCCTGACCGACATGTCGCACCCCTGCCAGATCGTCGCCGATCTGCTCACGGTGATCGAGCACGGCAAGGCGCTGCCCGGCCTTGAAGTCGCGTGGTTCGGGGATGGGAACAACGTGCTGCACTCGATCCTCGAGGCGGCCGGGCTGTTCAAGTTCAACGTCCGCGTGGCGGTGCCGGAAGGATACGAGCCCGACCCGGCTTTCGTCCAACTGGCGCGCGCTGGCGGGGCGCAGGTGATGCTGACGCGCGATGCCGAGGCCGCCGCGCGCGGGGCCGACGTGATCGTCACCGACACTTGGATCTCGATGGGGCAAGCTCATGCCGAGGCGAAGCTTGCCGCCATGGCGCCCTATCAAGTCAATGCCGCGCTGATGGCGCTCGCCAAGCCCGATGCGGTGTTCCTCCACTGCCTCCCTGCCCATGTGGGCGAGGAAGTGACCGAGGACGTGTTCGAAGGCCCGCAAGCGGTGGTGTTCGACGAGGCCGAGAACCGGATCCATGCCCAGAAGTCGGTGCTGCTGTGGAGCTTCGGCCTGCTTGGTGATTGAGGGGGCTTTTGCGCGGCGCCATGCGTCCCCATATTGCGGCGCATGAGTGAAACCACCCCAACCGTTGAAACCTTCGCCGACACCCTGCTCGGCTTCACATTGCCCGGGCGCTCTGCGCGTGGACGGATCGTGCGAATGGATGGCGTGCTCGAGCAAGTCCTGTCGGCGCATGATTACCCTGCGCCGATTACCCATCTGCTGGGTGAGGCGCTGGTGCTGGGCGCGCTGATGGGCGGACTGCTCAAGGGCGAAAACGCGCAGATGACCCTGCAGGCGCAGACCCAGGGCGGGATCGTCAGCCTGCTGGTGTGCGACTACCGCTCTGGCGCGGTCCGCGGCTATGCCGATTTCGATGTCGAGCGTCTGGCAGGGCTGGGCGCCAATCCAACGCTGGCTGCGCTGTTTGGCGGCGGGTATCTCGCGATTACCTTCGAGACCGAGGGCCGCCAGCGGTATCAGGGCATCGTGCCGCTGGAGGGCGATACCCTCGCAGCGGCATGCGAAAGCTATTTCAGTCAGTCCGAACAGATCCCGACGCTGATCCGCGTCGCCAGCCGTGCCGGCGCAGGCGGGCGGATGGCGGCGGGGCTGCTCGTCCAGCACCTGCCCGAAGGCGAAGAAGGGCGCGAGCGGCTGCACGTGCGGCTCGATCACCCTGATTGGGAACATGTCGCGGTGCTGGCAGGGACGATCAGCCACGACGAACTGCTCGATCCCGCGCTCTCGCTCGAGGCGATCGCTTGGCGGTTGTTCCATGAGGAAGAAGAGGTGCGCGTGCAGCCGGGCGCGGCGCTGTCGCGCGGGTGCCGTTGCTCTGCGGCGCATTACGAGACGATAATCGCTCGCTTTCCGCCGGAGGAACAGGCCGAGATGCGCGGCCCCGACGGCGTCATTGCGGTCGATTGCGCCTTCTGTTCGAAGACCTTTGCCCTCGCCGTCTGACCCATCGTAGAGAAGCCGGGTCAATCGCGTTCAAGGGGCCAATTTCAACAAGGCGCAATGGCGGAAAGCTGGCATGAGGAGCGGCATGAGCAAGCGAGACGACAGCAGGATGGGCGCAGGCACGTTGTGGGGGCTGATGGCGGTCGCGGCGGCTGTTGGTGTGGCAGCCGTCCCGGCTCTTGCAATGGCACAGGGCGAGGGGCTGGCAATGCTCGGCACGCTCACCAAGGGCGAGTGGACGATCAAGCAGCGCGGTGGTGCCCGCGATCGCAAGATCTGCATCAGGTCGGGGACCGAATTGATCCAGCTCGTCCACCGCGACAGCGGGTGCAGCCAGTTCGTGGTCGAGGACGGAGCGGCGCGGGTGACGGTGCAATACACCTGCCCCGGCAACGGTTATGGCCGCACCAGCATCCGCCGCGAAACGCCCGGATTGGTACAGCTCGAAAGCCAGGGCATTCAGGGCGGCATGCCGTTCCAGATGACCGCCGAGGCGCGCCGCACCGGACCGTGCTGAGGGCTGCGATTGCCTTTGCGCACTCGCGTGTTAGGGCCGCGGGATGAGTGCGACCGAACAAAACCGACCGCTTGCCGTGGTGCTGCTTTCGGGCGGCCTCGATTCCATGGTGACGGCGGCTCTTGCGCAGGAGGCCGGCTTTGCCGTCCATGGCCTCAGCGTCGACTACGGCCAGCGCCACAAGCTCGAATTGCAATCGGCCGCGCGTATCGCCGACTTGCTTGGGCTAGCCCATTACACCCGGATCGCGCTTGATCTGAGGGCCTTCGGCGGCTCGGCTTTGACCGACGCGATCGACGTGCCGAAAGGCGGGGTGGGTGACGATATCCCTGTGACCTATGTCCCGGCGCGCAATCTCGTGTTCCTTGCACTGACCACCGCCTGCGCCGAGGCAGCGGGCGCGCGCGACGTGTTCATCGGCGTGAATGCTCTCGATTACTCGGGCTACCCCGATTGCCGCCCGGAGTTCATCGCAAGCTTCGCGGAAACGGCGCGGTTGGGAACCAAGGCCGGGGTGGAGGGGGCCCCCTTCACGATCCACGCGCCGCTTCAGCACATGACCAAGGCCGACATCGCCCGCGAATGCGCGCGTCTGGGGCTCGATCCGGCATGGAGCTGGTCGTGTTATGATCCCACGCCCGCGGGGCTCGCCTGCGGGCTGTGCGATTCCTGCCGTCTCAGGAAAAAGGGTTTTGCCGAAGCGGGGATTGTCGATAGCACCCGATACAACGTCTGATCGGCTGCACACCGCAGCGCCGAGACCGAGCGGGATAGGGGATCGACATTGCAAGAGGACACCGCAGCGGGCAGCGAGGCGCCCGCCTCGGCCTACAGCTGGTATGTTCTGGGCGTTCTGGTTGTGGTGTATATCCTCAACTTCATCGATCGGCAGATCCTCTCGATCCTCGCGGTCGACATCAAGCGTGATCTGTCGCTGACCGACGGGCAGTTGGGCTTTCTCGGAGGGGCGGCCTTCGCGGTTTTCTATGCGCTGTTCGGGGTACCACTGGGACGGCTGGCCGACCGCTGGCACCGGGTACGGCTGCTGACCATTGGTCTGGTGCTGTGGTCGACGATGACCGCGCTCTCGGGCTTTGCGCGCAATTACCTCACCCTGTCGCTGGCGCGGATGGGCGTTGGCGTGGGGGAGGCGACCGCGAGCCCGACGGCCTATTCGCTGATCTCGGACTACTTCCCCTCGCGCCAGCGTGCGACCGCGCTCGCGATCTATTCTTCCGGGCTATATCTCGGGGGAGGCGTGTCGCTGCTGATCGGAGCGAAGATTTCCCAGGTGTGGGATGCGACCTATCCGGGGGGCGGGATGGGCGGCCTTGTCGGATGGCAGGCAGCGTTTCTGGCGGTCGGCGTCCCCGGGCTGCTGCTGGCTGTGTGGGTGATGTCACTGCGCGAACCCGAACGGGCGCCGATGGAGGGGGCGAGCCGCACCCACCCGCTGCGCGATTTCCTCGTCGATTTGTCGATGCTTCTACCGCCCTTCACGCTCTATCACGCGATGCGGCGCGGTTCTGCGGCGACGCTGGTCAACCTCGCGATGGCCGGAGCGATGACCGCGCTGGCACTGGTGATGATCCAGCTGACCGGGAATGTGCCGCAATGGTCTTCGGTGGCATTCGGCTATTATGCGGTGTTCTCGTGGGCCTCGACGCTGCGGCGGCACGATCCTGCGACCTTCCGGCTTATCTGGGGGACGCCAGCGTTCATCTGCACGGCATTGGGATACGGACTGGTGTCGCTCGGCGCCTATGCGCTCGCCTTCTGGTCTGCACCCTATGCGGAAACGGTGCTTGGTCTCCCGAAGAACGAGCTCGCCTTCGTGCTCGGGGGAAGCGGAGCGCTATCCGGCTTTCTCGGGGTAATCCTCGGCGGGCGGATGTCGGATTGGCTGCGGGGGCACAATCCTTCGGGGCGGATCCTGGTGGTGATGTTCGGGATACTCGCGCCGGTCGTGCCGATCTGGGTTGGCTTCACCACCGATAGCGCGGTGGTCTTCTATGCCATGAATTTCCTTGCCGGGATGTTTGCGGCGACTGCGCTCGGGGCAGCAGCGGCGACCACACAGGACCTGGTTCTTCCGCGGATGCGGGGGACGGCGACGGCATCATTCTTCCTCGCGACGACGCTGGTGGGGCTGGCGCTCGGGCCATACATGGTGGGGCAGATTTCCGAATTGAGCGGGAGCATGCGCACTGGTGTGCTGTCGCTTATCGGCGTTGCACCGATCTCGTTCGGGCTGTTGATCTGGGCCTATCGGACCTTGCCGCAAGCCGAGGCGACATTGGCTGAGCGGGCACAGGCAGCGGCCGAAGGAAAATAGTCCGGGGCACATCGCCGCTGGAGCGCAACGCAATCCCTGATCCCGCCAACGTCGCGGCCTGCGTGGTTGTGGCGAATTCCGAGCGCCCGGCAGCGTGGGTGCTGATTGCTGTGCGATATGGGTTGTCGGCGATTCGCTGTTCAAGCTTGTCAAATGGATGCCACGAGGCCCCACGGTGCAAAAAGAAAGGGGCCGGATCGCTCCGGCCCCTTCGTTGTCGCCTTGAGGCTGGGCTTACATGCCCGAGCCCGGACCGTAAGTCACTTCCACGCGACGGTTCTGCGCTTCACGCACACCGTCGGCGGTGGGGACCCGCGGCTTGGTTTCGCCGAACGCCTGACCGGTGATGCGCGCAGCAGGGACGCCGCGGCCGGTCATGTAATTGCGGACTGCCGTGTTGCGACGCTCGGCAAGGCCAACGTTGTACTTGGCGCTGCCTGCCCGGTCGGTGTGGCCGGCCAGCATCACGCTCGCCGTGCCGCAATTGGCATAGGCAGTGACGGCGCTGTTGAGAATGCCGGCTGCTTCCGAAGTGATGTCCGACTTGTCGAAGTCGAAGAACACGATGTACGGCCCGGTGTTGCACGGCGCGGGCGGCGGCGGCGGCGGCGGGGGCGGCGGCGGGGGCGGCGGGGGCGGCGGAGGCGGCGGAGGCACGGCCACCGGCGCGGCGACCGGCTCGGCACCGCCGAAGTTGTAGGTGATCGTGCCGAGCAGCGAGTGGGTCGTCAGATCGGTGTCGAGCGTGCGGCCCAGGGGATCGGTCAGATTAATGTCCGGAGCGTTGAAGTAGCGATACTTCAGGCCGACATCCCACGAGCTGCTCAGCGGAGCACGCACCCCGGCAACGACTTGCCAGGCAAAGCCGGTGTCCGAATCGTTCCACACGCCCGGGCCGTTGGCATTCACCCGGCCATCCATGTCCACGCGGGCAATACCGACACCGCCGCCGACGAAGCCCTGCAGGCTGTCATCGGCGCCAAAGTCAACAAGGCCGTTGAGCATGAAGCTCAGCGCGTTGACTTCGCCGAGCGCGTCACGCGTTCCGGTGAAGTTGCTGAAGCCGTTCGGCGAGTTCGGGTTCGGGTTGAGCGGGAGACCCTGGCTGCCGGCCGTCACCTCATCGAGATCGGCCGCGCGGTAGCTGGTTTCGGCTTCGAGCCGGAACGCGCCGAAATCGTAACCGACGATGGCACCGAAATCGTAGCCCGTCTCATAGTCGGAGGCAGCGTTGTCGGCCACACCGGCGACATCGATCGACTGGTCCTCGACGATCATCACGCCGCCGTCACCCTCGATATACCACTGCCCGTCGCGGGCCATGGCGGGTGCGGTGAGCGCGGTCGAAGCCATCGCCATTCCAATGACGAGTTTGCGCATTTCCAAAATTCCCCTTTGCATTAGACTTGAGGCACCACGCGTCTCTATCTTTTCCCCTGCGGCGAGGCAAGCAATCAATGGCTTTTGTGTGTTGCAAGAATGTCGCGCAAAGACACTTGTGGAAAAAATAAACCCTGAAAGTGGCGGTAATCCGCCATTGGCCTGTCGTCAGCTGCCGGGCAAGGCGAGCACACCCATCGCTTGCAGGGCGTTTATCAAGGCAGTGACCGCAGCACGCGCTTGGGCATCTACAACGGTGCCTCCGGCAGGCGGTGCAACGGGTTCTGCGGGAACCCATTGTGACCTGTAGATGACCATTCGGTTGGCGGCACTGTCGAACACCAGCAGGCCTTCGGCGGGCGTGATGAAGCGCCATGCGCCCCCGATCAGCACCGCCAGCGTATCCTCGCGCCCGGACCATGCACCCGAAGCGGGCGCAGTCACCCGGTAGCAGGCGCCTTCTGCAGGCGCGGAGGGCGGCGCTGGCTGCGAGGCCGTGACCGACCGGGCGTGCAGGGCATCGAGTATCGAGAAGGCTTCGTTGACGAAGAACTCCTTCTGGGCCTGCCCGGCGATCAGCAAGGGCAGACCGAGCGCAGGCGTGGCAGCGGGAAAGGCGATCGGATCGGACATCGGGAGGTCTCCGCAGGGTCAGGAAAGGTTGGCCAGCAGCAGCGCTTGCGAGCGATCAAAGGTGCCCACCTGCCGCACCCACAGTGCAGCTGAACCATAGGCGGCGATCAGGCTTGTCCGTTCCGCTGCAGTGAGGTTGAGCGTCGGGGTGGTCAGCTCCCACACGGCATGAGGGGTCTCGACCGGGCCGTAGCCGACAAGGTAGGCCTCGCGCTCTTCGATCAGGGGGGCATCGACGCTGTCATCCCAGCGCCACTGTCCGCGCCCACGGCGGGTCCAGTGCCATGTCGAGGCGCCGTCCGCCCCGTAGACGAGGCGAGGATGCACCGGGCAAAGCGGACGGCGCGAAAGGCCGGGATTGGCGAGCGGTGCGATCACCGGTTCGGGATCGCCTGTCCCGATCGCGGCGATCCGCGTGCTGGCAAGCTGCGGGACCAGCAGCGGATCGAGCGGCACGAGAGCGTCGTCGATCAGCGTCACGGCAGTATCGGCGGGGTGCCCGAGCAAGGCGGCAGGCTCTGTCCCGCCGCGCCCACGCAGTAGCCCGGCCAAGCGCCATTGCCCCCCGCCAAGCGGCTCCGCTTGCAGGAACTGGAGCAATTCGCCGCCTACCATCAGGCGGTTGCTGCCCGCGGCAAGGCCGGTCACGTCGGTATCGCTCAGCTCGAGGTCGGCGGCGGCAAGAACGATTTCGGCCGTGGCTTGCGGCTCGAGCAGCAGGCCGGAAGAGGGAGCGAGCGGCGCTGCAAGCCGCCCCGTCACCGCGCGCCGGGAGCCCGTGGTGCCGAGCTCGACGAGCGCGGTGCCCTGCACGGCGAAAAGAGCGGCCCCTCGCCACGCGGCGTTGGCCGCCGATGCGGCAGCGACAATTTGCGGCTGCGAAGGATTGGCGCCGAGCTCGGGCGGCACCTCGAGAGCGAAGAGCTGCGTGCGCGGGATGATGAGATCGACCGGCGCAAGGTTCTCGCCCGCATCGCTCGGTCGAGGCGCGCCGCCGACGGGCGCGAGCCGCTCGAGTTCGAGCGCGATGCCACGGTCGAACCACTCCCAGCTGCGCAGCAACCACTGCCCCGGCGTGTCCGGCAGGCGCACGATGCTGCCGGGTACGATCCGCGGGTCAAGCTCGCCGATGCGCCAGGTGACGGTCTCGTGCTGCCAGCGTGCGCGATTGGCGCTGTCGTTGGCGAGCTGGCGCGCCCCGCTGGCGGTGAGCGTGGCGGGCAGGTCGATCATCAGCTCGCGTCCGGCGCGCCGCACACCGACGGCGCGCTGAACCCCCGTCTGGTAATCGCGCTCCTCATCGTAGTACCGCAGTGCTGCTGGCAAGCGGGCAGGGACACCGGCGCGTTGCTTGTGGCGCGCCTCGTCCTCGCCGCGCTGATCCTGTGCGAGTTGATCGGGAAGGGTGAAGATCGCGGCGACATTTGCACTGCGGGCGGCAATGGCAAGACCCTCGGCACCCGATGTGCAGACCAGCGGGATGACCTGATCGATCGCGGCGAGGGTGGAGGCAAGCGCCCCTCCTTCGTCCGCGAAACCCCGCGCATGGGCGAGTGGCGGCTCGGCTGCGGCGATGGGCAGCGCGCCGGGGACCAGCTGCGCCAGTGAGACCGTCTCCTCGCCGTCGGCAGCGAAGATCTCGAAGCTCAGGGCCGGAATGCGGTTGCCGTAATCGCCAAGCTCGAGGTTCTCGAACACTGCGTAGGCGCAGTCGCGGAAAGCCGGAGCAAGCGGGCCCTTGGCGGCGGCGATCAGCGGGTCCACGGGATCATCGCCGAAGCCGCGGTAGATGCGCAAGGTGCCGCCGACCTTGAGGTCTTCCTGGCTTCCTCGCAGCAGATTGCCGTCGGCCCAGATGCGCCCCACGCGGGTTATCGGTGTGCTGGACAGCGCAATGGCGAAGGAAGCGGAATAGGAATAGACCGTGGTCGAAGGCTGCCCCTTGCCGCTTTTCTGCTTGCGCTTCGTTTCGATCAGGTCCGTCGACCAGATGACCGTACCCCCGACCCGCATGCGCCCGAACTGGCGCGGGATCGGCTGGCCATAGCTCGAGGTGCTGAGGGTGAGGTCCTTGAGACGAGGGCCCTCGCGGCCCTTGGGACCGAAGATGCGCCCGTCGATCTGCTGCCCGATCAGCGCGCCGAGCGATCCGCCCAGCGGACCGCCGATCGCGGTACCGATCGCGGTGAGCAGCAATGTCGCCATGAGATCAGCTTTCCGAAAGAGGAGAGGCAAGGCGCCAAACGGCGCGGACCTGCCAGGCGGGGTCGCGCGGCTGGCAGACCACCCGGCGAAGCCCGGCATGGGCGTGGATGAAGCTGCCCGGACCGCAGGCGATGACGAGATGGTGCTGGGCAAAGCCGAGCGCGACGAGGAGCACGTCGCCGCTCCGGATCGGCTCCGAGGCCTGTATCAGCCCGGATCGCTCGACCAGCGGGAGCCACCGGTCGATCGCGACATTGCGCAGCGCATAGCCGCGCGGCGGCACGGGGTTCCCGCCCGCACCGATGAGCGCCGCATGGACGAGGCCGACGCAGTCCACCCCGGTTGCCGGCTCGCGCCCATGCAGCCGGAACTTCGTGCCGACCAGATCGCGCGCCGCTGCGGCGAGCGCCTCACCGGGGTCGGTCACGGCTGACCGTAGCGGGCAAGGAGGTCGTTGCCCGGCAGGAACGGCTCGCCGCGGAAGTTCAAGGCATTGCCGAAGCGTCCGGCACAGGTGGCGATGGTGTGGTCGCAGCCCTCGCGCAACTCAGTGCGGGTGCCCGGCATGATGCCGGTGACCAGAGGACGGTCGAGCATCAGCCAACCGCTGTCGGCATCGATTACCCCGAAGGCGACCCCGGTCTGCGGGCCGCCCATGAAGCGCACCCTCCCGTCGATATGAGCCACACCATCGATCCCGGCGAAGCGCACCCGGTTGCCGTCCAGGTCGACCTCCGCGAGCGCCCGGATCGTCGTGAAGCGCACCGCCGAAAGTCCGCAGCCCGGGCCGCAGAACTCGGCGCGGCAGGTCGGACTGGTGCGCGGCACGAGGTCTTCTTCCAGAAGGCTCTTGGTCGAACGCAGCTCGGCCATGAACTGCGCACGATCGTCCTCGATCCGACCGATCTGGCCGGTGTAGAGCGTGTGGTGTTCAAGGCTGGTCCAGTCGACTGCGCCGATCTCGATGGCCGCCTCGTCGAACAGGCCGGCGGCAAGGTCATCCTCGCGGATCGCGGTGTGGTGGAGCGCGCCCTGCACTTCCGCACTGTCGTTGGCGAGTTCGGCGGTGAGGCGGATCGCCGCCGGGATCATGCCCGGTGCGGCGAGGTGGCGCATTCCCCCGAAGCTCAAGTCACGGTCATGGCTGGTGAAGGCCAGCGCGGCCCCGTCGCGGCGGTAGATGCGCCAGAAGGTCGCCACCGTGTCGAGCTCGCGGTCGAAGAACACGCGCATCAGGCGATTTCCCTGACTTCGATCAGCGGCACCGAGGGCGCTTCTCCGGCGGCGAAATTGACGGCCGACACGTCGAGCCGGTCCTCGGCGAAGCGCACCGGCACGTCGAAGCGGAAACCTGCGCGCACTTCGGCCCCGGCGGGCGGGGCAGCAGCGAGGCGGATCATCCCCTTGTCGCCCAGAGACCATGCAGTGTTCAAAGCGCCGCCGACGCTCACCATGATCGTGCCTGCGCGCGGGCGCGTGATGGCGCGCACCTGCGGTTCGGTGTTGCCGCCATACGACTTCACCAGCTGGAAGTCCGCGCGCACGCCGTCGCCGATGCCGATCAGCTGGTCGAGCATGGTGGGCGCGCCAGCCATTGCGTTCGAACTGTTGTCGAATGGGTCGGTCAGCCGGAAACCCCGTGCCGGACCGCGGCGGGCGCGGAAGAAGGCGATCAGCTCCGCCAGCTCCGTCTCCGAACGGATGCCTGGCCCGACATCGAAGTGCAGCCGCGCGTCCGACCACAGCGCATTGCGCCGCTCGTGGCCTGACGCTGTCACCGCGATGGAGGTCGAGAACTCGGGGGCGACCGATGCGCTGCGCCCCAGCGCAAATGGGTAGAGCACGTCGTCGAAGGGGTCCATGGCTTGCTCCGGAGGAGGGGCGAGGCGGGTGTATCCGTCGCGGTTGACCTGTGGCAGCGCCCAGACATAGCGGCGGGCGATGCCGCGGGCGGCGGCTTCGTCGATCCCGGCATCGATGCGTGCCCAGAAGGTCTCCGCATCAGCCGGGTCGAGCACGAAGCCGGCAAGATAATCCTGATCCGCGAGCGGATAGCCAAGGCGCGCATCAGCGAAGGCATAGCCGGCCCGCCGCGCTGCATCGGCCCCTGCGGTGAGCCAGTCGTAATCTTCCAGCTGCAAACGGTCGAAGGCGGGATAGGCCCATCCGACCGGCAGGTTGGCGCGGTAGAGCTCGGGCATCTCGGGCGCGAGGATGGTCGGCGTGAACGCCAGCAGCAGCACTTCGGCCTCGCCGCCCGCCGCGGCGCGCACCGCGGCGGTGAGCGCCGCAGTCGACTGGGCAAGCAGCGCGCCCGCCGCATCGAGGAGCGCGGTGCGGGCCGCGTCGAGGGGCGCGGTGATATCGGCGATGACCGGGGGATTGCCGCCGAAAGCGGCCCGTGCTGCCGTATCGTAAAGGCAGATTTCGCGCGCGGGTGTCACCCACCACCACGGCTCGCCGATCTGGAAGCGCACCGGCTGGCCAGCCGACTGCAGCAAGGCGACGAACCGCTGCGCGACCGCGGCGAGCCAGCCCATCGCCTCGGGGTTGGCAGGCGAGAGCAGGGTCGAAGGAGGCACCCATCCGGTAAGCGCGGGCGCGCTGCTGGCGGTGCGCTGCTTCCATGCGGCCGGGCAATAGGCATCGAACAGCTCGTAGGAGAGCGAAGCGATGATTTCGAACTCCGCCGCCTCGGCGAGTGCGAAAAAGTTCGCGTGCCACCGTGCCGCCGGGGTGCAGAGCGCCCCGTCTGCCGCCGCGGTCAGCGTGCCGTCCGGTTGACGCGCGAGCCGCATGAAGTGGCTCATCCCGACATAGTGGACCAGATCCTCGCGATAGCCGAGTCCCGTCACCGCCCGCAGCAAGCGTGCAGGTGTCTGATTGTAGGCATCATCGTAGGCGGTCGCCATGCGCTCGCCATGCGGCAGCACCAGCACATCGCCGAGGCCGATCATCGCCCGCGCCCCATCGGCGCGGATCGCGGACATGGTCACCGAACCTTCGAAGCGCGCGGGGAGCGGCGCGCTGCTGCCCGCGACGAAGCCGGGCGCGACCAGCGAGATGAACATCCGGTCGATGTCGCCCGCATGGATCGGCTCGCCGGGAAGGCCGTAGCCGCTCTCCAGCGAGGAAAAGGGCAGGGTGATGCGGGCATCCGTCGGCGTGCCCACGGCATAATTCCACAGCCGGACATACCAGGTGCGCGGGCTGCCCGCAGCATCGCGCCCCTCGATCGTCAGCGTCGGCCCGTTGGGCTGATCGAGCCCGATGACGCCCGTGGACTGCCAGCGAAAACTCAGCGTGGTGTTGCGGTAGTCGCGGTCGGTACGATAGGCGAGCAACGGATGATCGAGCGTATCGACGCTGTCCCAGATCAGCCCGACGAGTTCACCTGCGTGGTGCAGCTCGACGTCGACCCGCAAGGCATCCGGACCGGTCGTGACCACCGAGGCCATCGCGGGCCGCGGGAAGTTGATGGTCCAGTAGCGCGGATCGAAGCGCTGCATGAAGGTGCTTTCCTGCGCGCGGGCCTCGCGCGCGAGCCAGAATGCCATCGGGGGTTCCCCTGATCAGGACTGTTGCAGGGCGCGGCGGACGGCGCTGGCGATCTGGCGGGAGGAGCGCTGCATCGCGGTCGGTGCCGCCTGGCCGCGGGGCACCGCGAGCTGGATCGCGACCCGTACGTCACGGCCCGGCGCACTGGCAGGCCCGGTCTCGACCCGCCCGGAGGCGGTCGGAACGAACACCTCGGGGCCGCGCTCTCCGACCAGATAGGCGCGGCCCGGCGCGACGGGGCCGCCGGTGGCGCGCCCCGGCAGACCGAACAAGGCACCGATCGACTGGCCGATGAGGCCGCCGAGACCCCCGCCTCCCTGCCCGCCGCCGAACGCCCCGCCGAGGCTCATCTGCAGCGCATTGGCGGCGATTTCCGACAGGGCGCTGAGCGCGACGCGTTTCAGGTCATCGAAGCCGAGGCTGCCGCGCCTGAGCGCCCCGAGCAGGCCTCGTTCGAGCACGTTGCCGGCCCGGCCGAAGCCATCGAGCAGCGACGTGTCGAGCGAGCGGCGCATCGACTCGAGATCGCCGGCGAACCCTTCCGTCCGGGCGCGCACGTCGATCACCAGTTCCTCGAAATTGTCAGTCATGGGCATCGCGCTCCATCATGCGGGCGATCGTGTCGCGGGTGGGCGGGGGGACGGCGGTGAGGTCATCGATGGGAACAAGGGCCATCGCCAGTTCAGCCGGGGTGGCACTCCAGAATTCCGCCGGACGCCAGCCGAGCACCTGAGCGGCAAGGGTGCCGCAGCGGGTCGCGGTCTCGGCGAAGGTGGCGCTCATCCCTCGCCCTGGAGCACCTGCGCGAGAACGCTGCGCACCGGCGCGGTCGCGCCGATCAAGCCCATCGCCAGCACCGCCTGTCCGACCGCGGCGCGCTCCGGGCGGTGCTCTGCGGGCAGGCAATGCCACAGCAGCGCGGTCATCTCGGTCAATGTCAGCGCGCCCGCCGCAGCGCGCTCGACAAGCGCGAAGAGGGAGCCGAGTTCGGCTTCGGCGAGGACCAGGTTCTCGAAGCTCGGCCGCAGCACATGGGTGATGCCGGCTACCGTCAGCGTCGCCTCACCGCGCAGGGGATTGGCCGTGCGCGTCACGCCGCGACCACCGGACCGGAGCTTTCGAGCTGCAGCGTGTAGCTGCGCTCCCCATTGAAATCACCGGCATAATCCAGCCGCTGGACAAGAAAACGCCCACGCAGTTTCGCTCCATCCTCGAAGGACAGCTCGTAATCGTCGAGCGTGCCATCCAAGGCGCGGGACCGCACCGTGTTCTCGGCTGTACTGCCGAGGAAGATCCCCGCCGCGCTGACCGAGACCGAACGTGTCCCTGCGCCAGAGAGCAGGTCGCGCCAGCCTCCCGATTGCTTGTGGGTGACGACCACGGTGTCGCCGTTGATCGACATCTGGGTGGTCCTGAGGCCCGCGATCGTCTGGTAGACCGGGGGCGTCGCCCCGTTCGTGATCTTGAGCAGGAAGGCGGCGCCTGATTGTGCGGGCATGGGGCTACTCCGAATAGCGATTTCAAGCCGGGTGACTTCACTGTCGGCTTGGAAATCGCGGTGAAAACTTAAAGTGGTTCGAGGATGCGGAAGCGGTATTCGAGCAGCGCGCCGCGCCGGTTGTCGCGCCGCGCCTCGCTGCGCGAACGCAGAAAACGGATCGAGGCGAGCTCGAACGCGGGGTGGAAGGGCGGCAGGTCGAGCACGCGGCGTTCAATCGCGGCAACCGATGGTGCATCGGCGGCGGCGGAGTCGGTGCGGCTCTCGAGCTCGAGGGCGATACGGATCTCGCGCCCTGCGCGGTCCTTCGTGCCCCAGTCCACGCCCGCGCTTGCCGCAATGCCGAGCCACGGTGGGGTGGCGCTGAGCGGGGCTTCCTCCTCGATGGCATTGATGCCGCCAAGTGCCGGGTCGGCTCTCAACCAGGCGATCAGCGCGGCGCGCAGGTCATTTTCCATCGCGGGTGTCTCCAAACAGGTCGGGCCAGAGCGCGGCGGGCTTGTGCCAATCGGTACGCTGCCGCCGGCCGCGCCGGTTGCGGGCGCGGCCGGCGACCAGCCGCGCTGCGCGCAGCTGCAGGCGCCGGACCAGCGCCTCGACACGGGCCGAGGCGCGGATCATCCGAGCTGCACCTCGCGCCAGGGCCGCCACAGAGCGGTGACGCTGGCAGGGGGCACGGCCGAGGCATTGCTTTCCCGGTCGCGGAAATGGTGGGCGGCGAGCCGGATGATGCCGTGTCGCAGCGGAGCGGGAAGTCCCGCCCAGTCGGTCGCGATCCCGACGTCCAGTTGCACTGCAAGGCTTTGCCCGTCGAGCGGCTGAACCGCACGGATGCAGGCGCTGCCCGCGATCCGCCATTCGAGCGCGTCGGCGGGCGCGGCAAGCACGGTGCGGGCACCGTCTGCGCCAATCACCGCAGCCGCGGTGAGTGCGCGCACAGGCCTTGAGACCAGCTCCTGCCAGCCGCCTGACAGCGGGACGATCTCCTCGACCGTCTGCCGGAGCGGGGCCTTGCCGGTAAAGGCCTCGCAGATGGTAATGCTCGCATCCAGCACGCGAGCGAGGGCCTGGTCCTCTCCGGTGCGGGTTATGGCGAGCCAGTGCTTGAGTTCCGCCAGCGCAGCGTCGCCGGGCATCGGGGGCTGCACGATTGTCCGCTGCATCGCGGTATCTCCCAGAATTGTGATCCACAAGAAGTGCGCCCGCATCGCGCGAGGTCAGGCGGGAGGAGGAGCCTGAGGCGATGCGGGCGCGAGAGCCCGGCAGGCCCGCGCAAAGGGGGACGCGCGGCGGCCGCCGGGGGTATGGAGGCTAAGGCGGGGGCGGCCTTATGCCTCGATCTTGAGCAGCTTGATCGCGTTTGAATCCAGCACCTTCCCGCCGATTCGCTTGGTCGTGTAGAAGTGCACGAAGGGCTTGTTGGTGAAGGGATCGCGCAGCACGCGGGTGGCGCTGCGTTCGGCGATCAGATAGCCGTTGCGGAAGTTGCCGAAGGCGATCGGGAAGGTGCCCGCGGCAACGTTGGGCATGTCCGCCGCCTCGATCACCGGATAGCCGAGCAGGCGGTCGGGCTGGCCCTCGACAAGGCCGGGCTGCCACACAAAGGCCCCGTCGGCGGTCTTGAGCTTGCGCACCGCGGCGAGGGTTGTCGCGTTCATCACGAACACCGCGCCCTGGCGGTGGCCCGAGCGCAGCGAATGGACGAGATCGATCAGCCGGGTATCGAGCGAGGTGCCGAGCCCCGTCGCGCTGCCCGAGCCGAGATATTGCAACGAGCCGAAGGCACGCACCCCGTCCTCTGCAGTCGCCTGAGGCACCGTCAGGAAGCCTTCGGGCTGGTTGACCCCGGTGCCGCTGACGAACGCTGCCCCTTCGGCACGGGCGAACTCGGTGGCGACCTCGTTCGCCAGCCACGCCTCAAGGTTGAAGCCGACGTCATCGAGCATCAGCTGGCTGGCCGCAGGGTTGGCGTAGAGATCGCCGCTCGGCGGAGCGATTTCGGCGAACTGCGGCGTTCCGGTCTCCGGGCGCGGGGCGGCTTCGCTGACCCAGCCCGAGGCAAAGCCGGAGGTGCTGACGAGCTTGCGGTAGCCCGAACTGCCGGTCTGCACGACCTGTGCGATCGAGCGGATCGGGCTGATGCGGGCGAGACGCGAGACGATGGCCGCGTCGATCTGACGCGGCACCGCAAAGCCACCATCGGCGTTCGGCGTGGCGGTGATCGACTTCAGCTCGGTCTCGCGGCCGCGGCGCAGGTAGCCGTCAACGAAGCTCTTCACTTCGGGCGCGTCCGCAGCAGAGGCGGCGGCCCCGCCGATCGCCGGACGGCTGGCGGCGCGGGCGACCTTGTCGAGCCGGGCCTTCACCTCGTCGACATCGCCGCGCAGGGCCGTGATGGCGGCATCGGCAGCATCCTGACGGGCGACAATGTCGAAGCTCGCATCGAGCGCGTCGGCGGCGGGAGTGGAGGCAGGGGTATCGTTCATGGGGCAGTGGCCTTTCGGTTGGGCAGAAAAAAGGCCGCCCCAATGGCGGCCGGTGGGAGAGCGGGGTGGTGTGGGGGTGGTCAGGCGACCAGGTGCACCCGTGCCATCGGGTGAAGCGGGTGGGTGACGAGGCTGACCTCGAACAGGTCGATCTCGATCAGCTCGCGACCGGCTGCGGATTGCCGCGCCTCGCGGGTGCGGAAGCCGAAGCTGAGGCCATCGACCTTGCCGGCTGCGAGCAGGAAGGCGGCGCGGCTTTCGGGCCGGTCGATCCGGGCAATCACCCTGAGGCCGCGCTGGTCCTCAGCGATATGTTCGATAACCCCGATCGGCTGGTCGGGACGATGCTGCCAATAGAGCGGTAGCGGTCCTTCGCGCGCTGCGAGCGAGCGGGTGAAGGCGCCGCGCCGGATCGTGTCGCGCCCGGCATCGGCAATGTCGAACAGCGCGGCGTACCCGGCGAAGCGGGTCGGTGCGGGGGCCGCGCTCACAGCCGGGCCCACAGGCCGAGGCGCACCGCGATCCCGATCAGCAGCAGCGCCAGCGCCCCGCGGATCAACCAGTCGACGAACGCCTTCCACGCGCTGGTCTTGGCATCGCGCCACGCCTGGAGCAGCTCGCGCAGCTCGACGAGGTCGCCCTCTGCGCCCGCATCCCCCAGACCCAGCCGTACGAGCGCACGGTCGGTGGCGAGTGCGCTCGCCTCCTCGATGATCGCGCGCAGGGTGACAAGCTCCGCCCCCTCCTCACGCGCCTGCGCCATCAGACTGGCGAGAATGTCTTCGCGGCTCATAGGGCAGTCTCCTCGGGCGGGAAGCCCAGCATTTGGCGCTTTTCGGCGCGGCTCAGGAAATCGGCGTCCGAAACCTGCGACCAGAGCCGCTCGCGGTCTTCGGACAGCGCGGGCACCAGATCGAGATCGATGCCCAGCGTGGCGTCAGGGAACCACGGGGCGAGGCCCTCGCGTAGCGCGGCGAAGATCTTCTCGGCGAGCGGGAGCAGCGTCAGCCGCCACAGCGCGCGGTTCGCCTCGCGGTAGTTGGCGTAGGTGTTGTCGCCCGGCAGGCCGAGCAGCATCGGCGGCACCCCGAAAGCGAGCGCGATATCGCGTGCCGCCGCACTCTTGAGGGTTGCAAAGTCCATGTCGGCGGGGGTGAGCGCCATGCTCTGCCACTTGAGCCCGCCGTCGAGCAGCATCGGCCGCCCCGCATTGGCCGCGCCCGAAAAGGCGATGTCGAGCTCGTGCCTGAGGCGGTCTAACTGTTCGCGGGCCAGCATTGCCCCGTCACCGGTTTCGTATACCAGCGCACCCGAGGGTCGTGCCGCGTTTTCCAGCAGCGAGCGGTTCCAGGCGGTCGCGGCATTGTGGATCAGCACGGCCTGCCAGGCTGCCTCCAGCGCCCCTGCACCCTTGTGATCGTCGAGCGGGTGCATTGTCCGGATTGCAATCAGTTCCGGCCAGCCGTTCTCGTCCTCCACCGGCAGGCGCGTGACGCTGTGGTCCACCCCGTAATCATAGGCGAAAGGCCAGCCCTTGCCATCGAGTGCCACCTGCACGCGGTCAGGCCGCAAGGCGAAGAGCTCTACCGGGGTCCCGCTCGCGTCCTTGATGATCTGCACATAGGCATTGCCGTGGAGCAGCAGATTGGCGCCGAGCGTCTCCACCAGCGATTGACCCGCGCTGGTTGCGGTCACCAGCGCGGCAAGGCGCGGATCGGAACAGTCGAGCGGAGCCTGACCTATCCCTTCGGCCAGCAATCGCACCGAGCGTTGAGCGATCGGATTGGCAAGGAAGCCTTCCCTGATGCCCCGGTCGTAATGGTAATGGCAGCTTCCAGGCCCGGACTCGAAAGCCGGATACCAGCCCTGCGAAAGGCCGGAGGCAAGCGGAACGCGGTTGGGCTCCCCGCCCTTGAAGGCGGAGCGGAAGATGTCGAGCAAGGCCATGGGAGTTCCTTTGTTTGCGTGTCCGGTCACAGCGGGGTGACGCTGGGTCGCAGGGTCCGGCCCAGCAGCAATTCGGTCATCGCCCAGACCAGCGCATCGGCGCGGTCGGGACTGTGGCCGGGGCCGGCGTAGGTGCCGCCGATCAGCAGCCCGCACAGCTGGTCTTCCAGCCGCGCAAAGACGCCGACATGGCGAACGCGTCCGGCGGCATAGAGCGCGGCAACCGGTTCAGCCCGGGCGATCTTGCCGCGGGCGGCATGCACCAGCCGGACCGGCAGCGTCCGGTCGGCGGCGCGCAGCACGCTTTCGACCATTGCGCCGCCCTGATTGGCTTCGGCAACCACCCGGTCCGCGTTCCATTCGCGCGCGGCCACTGCGACCTGATCGGCCCATTGCGCCGGCGCCGCGCGGCCAAGCGAGCAATCGGCCAGCACCCGGGCGATCCCGTCGATCCCCAGCGCCGCAACGATGATCCCGCACTCGTCACCGTTCGCGCTGGCGGGCGGATCGACCGCAACCACCACGCGCGCCGCTTCCGGCACGGCACCGTCCTCGCGGGCATGTTCCAGCATCGAGCGGGTCCACAGCGCGCCCTCGATATCCTCGAGCAGCTCGCCGTCGATTTCTTGGCGGGCGAGCTGCGTGCCGCCGAATTCGGCCTTGATCGCGTCCATGAAGCGGTCAGGCAGGCGGCCGGCGTTGTCGATGGTCTTGCCGCGGCTGATCGCCACCTCGCTGCCCGCTGCTGCCTGGGCGACCAGCCGTTTCACCAGTGGCACGGCGCGCGGCGTGGTGGTGACCGCGATGCGCGGATCCTCGCCGAGGCGCATGCCCAGCATCAGGTTGTCCCAGCAGCGCGTTGCGCGCTCGTTCGCGAGCGGCCATTTGCCGATCTCGTCGCACCATGCGTGGCTGTGCTGCGGCCCGCGCAGGGACTCGGGCTCGGCCGCCGAGAACAGCTGCGCCTGTGCCCCGTTCTCGAAGCGGATGCGGTGGAGCGAGGGCTCGAAATGCGGCTTGTGACCCGGACGGCAGATCGAGAGCAGCCCGCTTTCACCTTCCACCATCACGGCGCGGGCCTCGGCCAGTGAGGATGAGATCAGTGCGATGCGCGCGCCGGGATGGCTGTCCGCGATCATCCGCACCCACTCGGCACCGGCGCGGGTCTTGCCGAAGCCGCGCCCGGCCATGATCATCCACACGCGCCAGTCCCCGTCCGGGGGTAGCTGTTCGGCGCGGGCGAGATACTCCCAGATGTAGTCGTAGTCGTTTCGCTGGCTCTGGGTCAGTTCCTTGCTGACCAAGAGGCGGACCTTGTCCCCGGCGGCCGACTTGTCGCCGATCATCCGTTCGTGAGGAACGCTCATGCGATGTTCCCTTGTGCCGCCTTCTGCCGCGCGACGCGGCGTTGAACTTCCTCGATCTTGCGGTCGATCGAAGCGCGCACCTCGGCCACACTGACATTCCGTGTCTCGCCCTGTCCGCCGCGGACCATGCCATCCCGGTGCGCGGCGATGAGCCGGATCGCGTTGGCGAAATCGAACTTGTCGCCGCTCGTGGTCTTTAGGTCGCCTTCGCGCAGGCGGCGGATCACCTCGAGCTCGAGAGTGATGTAACCATCGGCGATCGCCGTCTGCCAGGCGCGGGCGAATTCGGTGTCGGAGCGGCGGATTTCATAGGCGCGCGCCAGCGGCACCTTGGCGGCGTCGGCAGCGCGTTGAAGGTTGGAGGTGGCGGTCAGCGTCTCGATGAAGCGCTTGCGCCAATAGCGCCCGGGGGCGGCACCGTCGTTACCGGAAGCGTCGCATCTGGACCGGGCAGGCACTGGGTTCGCCATCGGCACCACTCCATGAGCGACGTAAGCATGCGGTGCTCCCCGCGGGGGAGGAGCACCGCATGCCGGCGAATCGCAATTTTTCTAGGATGCCTGTTTCTAACCAGAGAGCGTGACAATGTCAAGGTAAATAACCAAATCGGTTATTATGTCACTCGTGCCTTCGTCCGTGTCGCGTGCCTGCCCGCAACAAAATTGCTGTTTTCCCATTGACGGAGGGCTCAAACGTGCGATTCTGCGGGCCAAGTCTTTCTTCGTGTTATCAAGGAGGAGAGCTTATGACCGACCGTGCGTTTCTCGCTCAGATGGCAGGCTATGGCCTGTCGACGGTCCAGATCCATTACTACCTGCCCGATCACCGCAGCCTGCTGCAGCAATTCGTCATCCAGCAATACGATGTCGCGCCGCAGTTCCCCGAGCTGGACCGCTTTCTCGCCTTCTGGCGGCGAGAGATCGATGCGGTGCTTCATTCGGTTAGGGTCGCGCACAAGCACCTGATCGGCCCGCAGGAATGGCGGGCCGTGGACGGAATCGTGACGATCAACTGATTCGCCAAGGGCAGAGCGGACCGCCGCCCTTGTGCGCTAGATGATCCCGATCGCGCGCCCCGCGCGTTCGAACATGCCGAGGATGGTCTGCACCTGATCCGCCGTGTGTTCCGCGCACAGCGAGCAGCGCAACAGGGTCATCCCCGCAGGGGTCGCCGGAGGCCGCGCGAGGTTGACGTAGAGGCCTTCCTTCAGCAGCGCCTCCCACATCATCGCGCCCTTTTCGAGATCGGGCATGATGACGGCGATGATCGCGCTCTGGGGCGTCTCGGTGCCGAGCTGGAAGCCGAGACCCTTGAGGCCCTTGTGCAAGGTCCGGCTGTTCTCCCACAGGTGCGCGCGCTTGTTGCCGCCGTGCATCAGCTTGCGGATCGAGGTGGCCGAGCTCGCCATAACCGCAGGCGGCAGCGCGGCGGTGAATACGTAAGGCCGGCACACCAGCCGCAGCACTTCGAACTTCGGATGGTTCGACACGCAGAAGCCGCCCACCGTTCCGACACTTTTCGAGAAGGTGCCGATGATGAAGTCGACCTGATCGAGCACACCCTGCTCTTCCGCGACGCCGCGGCCATGCTCGCCGATGAAGCCCATCGAATGCGCCTCGTCGACCAGCACCATCGCGCCGTTCTCTTTGGCGATGCTGACCATTTCCTTCAGAGGGGCGACATCGCCCATCATCGAATAGACGCCTTCCAGCACGACCAGCTTGCCTGCGCCTTCGGGAATGCGCTTGAGGCGCTTTTCGAGCGCTTCGACATCATTGTGCTTGAACGGCACGACCTCCGCCTTGCCCATCGCGCAGCCATCATAGATGGAGGCGTGGCTGTCGATATCGAGGATGATGTAGTCGCCCTTGCCCGCCAGCGTCGAGATGATCCCGAGATTGGCCTGGTAGCCGGTCGAAAAGACCATCGCGTGGTCCATGGCGTAGAACTCGCGCAGCGCTGCCTCAACGTCGCGGTGATCGCGGAAGGTGCCGTTGAGCACGCGGCTGCCGGTAGTGCCTGCGCCGAAATCCTCCATGGCCTGCTTGCCCGCGGCGATGACATCATCGTCGAAGGTCATGCCCATGTAGTTGTAGGTGCCGAGCAAGATCGTGTCGCGCCCGTTGCAGATCGCGCGGGTGGGTGAGAGTACCTGCTCCATGACGAGGTTGAACGGATCCTCCACCCCTGCGGCAAGCAGTGCCTCGCGGGTCTGGATGATCGGATCGAACTTGGCGAGCAGGTCTACCGGCTCGGCAGCGGTGGTCGTTTCGGTCATGGCCGTTGCCATTATCAGCTATCCTGCAACTTGTGGACTGCCGCGACAAGCTGGCCCCAGTTTTCGATCTCGGCCTGCTGGTTCATCGAGATGATCACATCGAACTCGTCCTCGATCTCGGCGACGAAATCCATCACGGTCAGGCTGTCGAACTCGAGATCGCCGGCAAAGGTGGTCGCGTCCTCGATGGCGATGCCCTTCTTGTTGAAGGGTTCTATGAGGGTGCGGATGCGGGCATCGACGTCGGCGGGGGTCATGGCGGGATGCTTTCGTTGGATCGGTTGTCGCGCGGGCCTTAGCCCGGTAATACGGCTGCAAAGCGGCGGTTGATGCAGCTTGTCAAGTATTCGCCGCGCCGTGGAGCGCGCCACGGCTGATCGGGGGGAGATTGATGGCCGATATCCAGAGTGAGCCGCAGCCGGTCAAGGCCGCCCCGTCGATGCCTTCGCCTTCGGGCTATTCCAACCACGCGATCCATCTGGTCCGCACCAGCGTGCAGACCAACCTGATGCTGAGCCAGATGGCGGACACGAAGGCCTCGATCCTGATGGGGGCGACCTTCGTCGTCTTCACCATCGCCGTCGGCCAGGCGCGCGGCGGCGAAATGCCGTGGTCGCTCGCCGTGCTGGCGCTGTTCGCCTTCGTCTCGGCGATGTGCGCCGTCTTCGCCGTGCTCCCCGCGGTGAGCACCCCCACATCGGAGAAGCTGAACGACGGCAAGCCCAACAAGCTGTTTTTCGGCTATTTCACCCACATGGACGAGGACGCATGGGCCGACAGCATCCTTGCCGAGCTGCGCGCCGACGAGACGGTGTTCCGCACCATGCTCCATGACGTCTACCAGAACGGGCAGGTGCTCCAGCGCAAGAAGTACCGTTATCTCGCCTATGCCTACCGCAGCTTCATGGCCGGGCTCGTGCTGACCGTCGTCACCTTCGCGGTCGAGTTCGGAATGAACCTCGGGTGAGGTCAGACGAGCGCGTTGACCGCGTTCATGAACGGCCCGATCGAGACCGGCTTCGACAAATAGCCTTCTGCCCCCGCGGCGCGGATGCGCTCCTCGTCGCCCTTGGCGGCAAAGGCGGTGACCGCCAGCACGGGGATCGCGGCGAGCCGGCGGTCGCGCTTGGCCGCCTCGATCAGGTCGACGCCCGACACGCCGCCGAGCTGGATGTCCATGATGATGAGGTCCGGCACGGTCGCCCGCGCGGTTTCCAGCACCTTGTCGCCCTCGGCCACCGGCTCCACATCGAAACCGTTGGCGCGAAGCACGTCGCAGAACAATCTCCGGTTGAGGTCATTGTCCTCGACAACCATGATCCGCTTTGTCACTGAACGCCCCGCTTATCGCCCCTGCCGTTAGTTACCCGCAGCCGAAGGACAGGACAATCCCGCATCGTCCCTCATCCGAGCCCGTGAATCCGCAGACGCTGGCGCTCGCCGCGCTCAGCTGGGTGCTGGAATGCGAGGATCGGGCGGCACGCTACCTTGAATTGACCGGCCTCGATCCCGATTCTCTGCGCAGCGGGCTGGGCGATCCGGCGATCCTCGCCTCCGCGCTCGAATTTCTCGCCAATCACGAACCCGACCTCATTCGCGCGGCCGAGGCCTTGGCCGTCACGCCCGAGGAACTGGTCGCCGCCAAGGACGCTTTGCTCGCATGACCCGCCCCCTGATCATCTCCGACTGCGACGAGGTGCTGCTGCACATGGTCGCCCCCTTCAAGAACTGGCTGGAGACAAGCCAGGGCGTCAGTTTCCATCTCGAAGGGCATAATTTCGCCGAGGCGCTGCGCTGGCAGACGAGCGGCGAACTGCTCGCACCACCCGACATCTGGCGGATGCTGCGGCTTTTCTTCGACTCCGAGATGGATTCGCAGATGCCCATTGCGGGCGCGGTCGAGGGGATCAACACCCTCGCCGAGAAGGCCGACGTGGTGATCCTGACGAACCTCACCGACCACCATCGCGACGCGCGCGCCGAACAGCTCGCCAAGGTCGGCATCAATGCGCGGGTGTTCACCAACCAGGGCCCCAAGGGCCCGGCATTGAAGGCGATCATCGATGAATATGCGCCGACCCGCGCGCTGTTTATCGACGATCTCGCCCAGCACCACGCGAGCGTCGCCGAGATCACCCCTGACGTTACCCGCCTGCACCTGTGTGGTGAGCCGATGATCGCCCACGCCATCGATTGTGCCCACAAGGCCGGCCACGCCCATTCGCGGATCGACCGCTGGGACGAGGCGTTGCCCTGGCTGCTCGAACAACTGGAGAATTGACAATGACCGTTGCTGCCAAACTCGCCGAACTCGGCATCACCTTGCCCAAGGCAGCGGCGCCCGTCGCAAGCTATGTGCCCGTGGTGGTGAGCGGGGGCATGGCCTATGTCTCGGGCCAGATCGCCTTCGCCGACGGCAAGCTGATGACCGGCAAGCTCGGCGCGGACGTCAGCCTCGAGGACGGCCAGCGTGCCGCACGCGCCTGCGGGCTGATGATCCTTGCCCAGCTCGAGGCGGCAGGGCTGCTCGAACAGGTCGAGCGGGTGGTGAAGCTGGGCGCCTTTGTCAGCTCGGCCCCCGATTTCTTCGATCACCCCAAAGTTGCCAATGGCGCGTCCGATCTGATGGAGCAGGTGTTCGGCGGTGCGGGCCAGCACGCCCGCGCCGCGGTCGGCGTGGCGGCCCTGCCGCTCAACGCCGCGGTCGAGGTGGATGCGATCGTCGCGCTGAAGGCATGACCGCTCGCGGCGCGCCCGGCTGGCTGACGCAGTGGGAATTCGCCCACCGCGGATTGCATGGTGAGGGCGTGCCGGAAAACTCCCTCGCGGCGGCCGAGGGCGCGATGGCGCGGGGCATGGGGATCGAGTGCGATATCCAGCGTAGCCGCGACGATCACCCGATGGTGTTCCACGATTGGGACCTCGCGCGGCTGACCGGCGAGGCGGGTCTGGCCGGGGAGCGGGTCGCCGAGGCGCTTGAGGACTTGCGGCTGCTCGGCACCGATCAGCGCCCCGTCAGGCTGGCGCGCCTGCTTGACATGTTGGCCGGACGGGTCCCGCTGCTGATCGAGATCAAGTCCTTGCCCGGCTATGATGTCGAGTGGACCTGCGCGGCGGTCGCGTGGCTGCTCGATGCCTATCAGGGTGACGTTGCGGTGATGAGTTTTGATCCGCGCGTGCCGGAATGGTTCGCGATGGAAGCCCCTGACATTGTACGCGGACTGGTGGGGACGGACTCCTACGAGAACGGCTTCGAAGGCGTGTGGCGTAGGCCCGAAGTTGTTGCCGCCGCCCGGCCCGATTTCCTCGCCATCGACGTTCGCGACCTTGCCCGGCCCGAAGCGGCGGCATGGCGGGATGGGGGTCCTGCAGGCGGCAAGCCGCTGCTGACGTGGACGGTGCGCTCGCCCGAGACGCGGGCGATCGGCCTTGCCCATGCCGACGCGCTTATCGCCGAAGGGGCAGGGATCGGGTGAGCGCGCCGGAACTTACCGTCCGCGTCGCCTCCTCGGTCGGCGCTTTCGATGCGGCCGAATGGAATGCGCTGGGCGGAAACGACAATCCCTTCGTGTCCCACGAATTCCTGACCGCGATGGAGGATTCCGGCTCGGTTGGCCCCGGCACCGGCTGGGAACCTGCGCCGATTGCCGTGACCGACGTGGACGGGCGGTTGCTCGCGGCGATGCCCTCCTATGCCAAGGGGCACTCGCAGGGCGAATATGTCTTCGACCACAGCTGGGCCGATGCATGGCACCGCGCAGGCGGGCGCTATTATCCGAAACTCCAGATCGCCGCGCCCTTCACGCCCGCGACCGGCCCGCGCCTGCTGCTGTCGGACCCGGCGCTCGCCCCGCACCTGCTCAAGGGGGCCGAGGCGGTGTGCTTGCAGAACAAGATGTCCTCCGCCCATGCGACCTTTATCGATCCCGCGCAGCTCCCCCTGTTCGAGGCGGGCGGCTGGATGCCGCGGGCCGATATCCAGTTCCACTGGTTCAACCGGGGTTACGCAAGCTTCGAGGATTTCCTCGCCGCACTCTCTTCGAGGAAGCGCAAGGATCTGCGCAAGGAACGCGCGGCGGCAGTGGACGGGCTCACCATCCGCCGCCTTACGGGCAGCAACATCCGCGAGGAAGACTGGGACGCCTTCTGGGTGTTCTATCAGGACACCGGGGCGAGAAAATGGGGGAGCCCCTACCTGACGCGCGAGGCGTTCAGCCTGCTGGGCGAGCGGATGGGGGACCGGATCGTGCTGATCCTCGCCTGTGACGGCGCGGTGCCGATCGCGGGGGCGCTCAACTTCGTGGGCAGGGATGCGCTCTACGGCAGGTATTGGGGCTGCACCCGCGAGGTGCGCTTCCTGCATTTCGAGCTGTGCTACTATCAGGCGATCGACATTGCGGTGGAGCGCGGGCTGGCCCGGGTCGAAGCCGGGGCGCAAGGGTCGCACAAGCTGGCGCGAGGGTATGAACCCGTGCAGACCTGGTCGGCACATTGGATCGCCGATCCGGGCTTCCGCGGGGCGGTCGCCGATTTCCTCGAACGCGAGCGGGCAGGGGTGGCGAGCGATCAGCTCTACCTCGGCAGCCGCACACCGTTCCGCAAAGATTAGGCGGCGCGCAACCGGCCATCGGCGAGCCACTGGCGCGCGCGGCGCTGGGCTTCGGCGATTTCGCGGGCGGTCATCTCGTCGGCGATTTCGGCACGGCAATGGGCGGCTTCCTCATGTCCGCGTGCGGCGGCGAGGTTGAACCACTTGTGCGCTTCGATCAGATCGCAGGGCGCGCCGTTGCTGCCGGCCGAGAAAGCGACGCCCAGGTCGTAGCAGGCCCCGGCCTGACCCGCTGCAGCCTCCGCCAGCCACGCCCCAAGCAGGCTGTCGCCCGATGTTTCACGTGAAACAATCGCCGGGATTGCGATGATTGTCATGGTAGTCCCCTCTTCACCGGATCGCCCCCAGGACGACCCTTCCGTGTGGAGAGAAGTGCGACGATTATGGTCAAAAATTAGTTAACGCGCCCACTGCCCCGCAATGGCTCCCGCTTTTGCCCCCCGCCACCATGCCAAAGCCGCTTGTGCGCCTGTGGGGGCTTGCCTATAGGCGGCGCATTGCTTCAGCTTGCTGGGACCAGGTGAGCCAATGAAAACATTCAGGGCGTCAGGACGCGATGGTCTCCCCAGCTCATGGGATGAGAGTTCTTGATGCCAACCTCCGCGTCTGACGACATTGACGTCCTCGAAAAGGCCAAGCGCCTGCTCGCACCCGATTATGTGCCCAGCGAGGACGAGGAATACATGAGTGATCGCCAGCAGGCCTACTTCCGGATGCTGCTGATCGAATGGAAGCGTTCGATCCATTCCGCCGCCGGGCAGACGCTGCAATCGCTTCAGGATGGTCCGCTGCGCGAAGCCGATCTTACTGACCGCGCCTCGAGCGAGACCGACTGGGGCATCGAGCTGCGGACCCGCGATCGGCAGCGCAAGCTGGTCGCCAAGATCGACGCGGCACTGCGGCGGATCGATTCGGGGGAATACGGTTATTGCGAGGTGACCGGCGATCCGATCGGCCTCAGGCGCCTCATCGCGCGCCCTGTTGCGACCATGACGGTCGAAGCCCAGGAAGCCCACGAACGCCGCGAAAAGGTTTCGCGCGACGACTGATTACAACAGGTCGGTCGCAACCTGTGCCGGCATGGAACACATTGCAACAAGCCGGGCCATCCAAGAGCAGCCTTTACCGCGCGTTAACCGCGAAAGGCGCACCAGCGGTGGTGCTTGGGGAAGCGACAGTCTATGCTGTTTCCGCCAATCCGGCAGTGCGTTGGCGCGACAAGGAGGCGATCCGGACAATGACAGGGGTTGAGACACGCAGTGTCGCACGCGACAGCCTGTTTCTGCTGGCTGACATAAGCGTCGAGCAGAACGCCGAGACCCACAGGGTGCGCGTCCGCAACCTCTCGGACGGCGGCATGATGGGCGAGGGGCATCTGCGCGTCCAGCGTGGCCACCGCGTTACGGTGGAACTGCGCAACATCGGAGCGGTGGGCGGCACGGTCGCCTGGGTGCAGGACAACCGCTTCGGGGTCGCGTTCGACGAGGAAATCGACTCCCAGAAAGCCCGCCGGCCGTTGCAGAATCCGGAGGACCCCGCTTCGGGGATCGTCAAGGCATCATGGGCTCACCGCGCCCCACGCCCGCCCGAACCGAGCCAATTGCGCAAGATCTGATCGAAATATCGGGGCATTGGTTGCCCCTCAAGCTGACCACGCTATCGCAACCTGCTAGACACTCGGGATGCGATTCTGGGTGCCATTGCTTGCTGCGTCGCTGGTGCTTTCGTCCTGCGGACCATCGGGCGGCGGCGGTCCGGTCGAGGTCGCGATCATCGGCGCGCCGGAAAGCCTGACCCAGCAGGGCGTGCGTCTTGGCCTGCCGGCTCAGCACATCCGCGGCGCGACGGTCGAAGGGCTGGTGATGCTCGATCAGTCCGGGCAAGTCGTACCTGCGATTGCCGAGCGCTGGATCGTTACCGACGACGGCCTCAGCTACATTTTCCGTCTGCGCGACAGCGAATGGCCGGGGGGTGAAGAGATCACCGCGGCCGATGTCCGCCAAAGATTGCAAAAGGCGATCGCGCGTCTGCGAGGCACGTCTCTCGGGCTCGATCTTGCGCGTGTGCGCGATATCCGGGCGATGACCGGCCGCGTGATCGAGGTGCGCCTGACCGCACCGATGCCCGACTTTCTGCGCCTGCTAGCCCAGCCGGAACTTGGCCTTGCGAGGAACGGTAGCGGGGCAGGCCCCATGGCCATTTCGCTGAACGAGACCAACAAGGGTGCCCGCCTCTCTGCGCTTCCGCCCGAAGCTCGCAGCCTGCCCGCGAGGGAGGACTGGGAGGACGTCGCTCGTCCGATCGCGGTGAGCGCACTTTCAGCCGAAAAGGCAGTCGCGGCTTTCTCGCGCGGGGATGTCGATCTGGTGCTTGGCGGCACGATCGTGAACTTCCCTCAGGCCGAGGCCGGGCCGCTGTCACGCGGGACCATTCAGGTCGATCCGGCCATCGGGCTGCTCGGCCTCGTGATACGGCGAGAAACCGGGCTGCTTGCCGATCCGGCGCGGCGCGAGGCCTTGTCGATGGCGATCGACCGTGCCGCGCTGATCCAGAGCTTCGGCCTCAGCGGGTGGCGCGAAAGCAGCTGGATCGTTCCGCCCGACGCTTTCACCGTCCCGCCTTTCGGCGCCGACCGCTGGAACGGTGCCGCGGTAGCGGACCGCCGCCGCCTTGCTGCTTCCCGCATTGCGGCTTGGTCCGGGCCCGGCCGCGAGGCAGTCGTCACGGTGGCCCTGCCGCCCGGTCCGGGAAGCGATCTCCTGTTCGCGCGGCTCGCCGAGACCTGGGCCGAGATCGGGGTCACGACCCGCCGTGCCGCGGCAGGCGCGTCAGCCGATCTGGAGCTGCGGGACACCGTGGCGCGCTATGCCTCGCCGCAGTGGTACCTCAACCAGTTCCAGTGCAGCCTCGGTGCAGGCCTGTGCGCGCCCGAGGCCGATGCACTGCTGCGCGAGACCCTTCTCGAACGCGACCCCGCACGGCGCGAACAGCTGCTTGTCGAGGCCCATGCAGCTTTGATCGAACGCGAGGTCTACATTCCCCTCGGCGCGCCGGTGCGCTGGTCGCTGGTGCGGGCTTCGATCCGCGGCTACCTCCCCAATTCGTGGGGTATCCACCCCTTGTTCCCGCTCTCGCAGCCCACCACATAGATTGGTATGGAACAGCCCATGCCCCGCCGTCCCGAAGCAATCGCTTTCACTCTGCCGACCGGGAGCGACCCGGCTTCGGTCCGCGCCCGTGTGGTGATGATGGAACGCCTGCTCGAACGCAGTTTCACCATCCCCGGTGTCAACATGCCTGTGGGCCTCGATGCGGTGGTCGGACTCGTGCCTGTGCTCGGCGAGATCGTGACTGCCGCCATGGGCGCCTACATCGTGTGGGAGGCGAAGAACCTCGGCCTGCCCAAGTGGAAGCTTGCCCGGATGGGCGCGAACGTGCTGTTCGACACTGCGATCGGCGCCATCCCTCTGATCGGCGATGCTGCGGATCTGTTGTTCCGCTCCAACACCAGGAACCTGAAGATCCTGCTTCGCCATATCGAACAGCACCATCCCGAGACGCGGGTGATCGAGGGTTAGTGCCCTCGATTATCGGCGCGCGCGAGGATGCCGCAGATGAGTGCCCCAACGCCCGAAAGCCGCGCCACCGATTTCGACATCGCCGACCCGCTGGCGACGTTCCGGGACCGCTTCGCCATCCCCGAGGGTGTGATCTACCTCGATGGCAACTCACTGGGAGCCTTGCCCAAGGCAACCCCGGCGGCGCTCGCACGGGTGGTGGCGGAAGAATGGGGCGACGGGCTGATCCGATCGTGGAACAGCGCCGGGTGGTTCGATGCCGCGGGCCGGGTCGGTGCCAAGATCGCCCCCTTGATCGGAGCGGCGCCCCACGAGGTGATCGCCTGCGATTCGACCAGCGTGAATCTGTATAAACTGATCGCCGCCGCGCTCGCGATGCGCCCCGGGCGCCGGGTGGTCCTGTCCGAGCCGGGCAACTTTCCGACCGATCTCTACATGATTGCCGGTCTCGAGGCGCAGGGCCTCGCCGAGCGGCGGCTGGCTCCGCGCGATCAGCTGGCAGGGGCGCTGGACGCGGATGTCGCGCTGCTGCTTCTCACCCATGTCCATTACAAGACCGGCGCGATGTACGACATGGCGGCGCTGACCCGCGCGGCGCACGAGGTGGGGGCGCTGGTGCTGTGGGACCTGTCGCATTCGACCGGGGCGGTGCCGGTCGACCTGAACGCCGCAGGGGCGGACTTCGCGGTCGGGTGCGGGTACAAGTACCTATGCGGCGGGCCGGGAGCGCCAGCCTTCGCTTTTGTTGCCGAGCAGCACCAACCGGCGCTTGAGCAACCACTCACCGGCTGGTTCGGCCATGCCGCGCCTTTCGCCTTTTCCGACGATTATGCCCCCGCGCCGGGGATTGCGCGGCTCCAATGCGGCACGCCCCCTATCCTCGGTCTGGCGGCGCTGGAGGTGGGTGTCGATCTGATCGCCGAGATCGGGGTCGGCCGCCTTCATGCCAAGTCGCAGGCGCTTTCGGAGTTCTTCCTCGAAAGCCTGATGGCGCTGGGCGTCTCGCTGGAGCTGGTCAGCCCACCACGCGCTGCCGAGCGCGGGAGCCAGCTCTCCTTTCGCCATCCTTCGGCCTATGCCCTTTGCCAGGCGCTTATCGCCCGCGGCGTGATTGGCGATTTCCGCGCACCCGACGTGCTGCGGCTGGGCTTCGCACCCGCTTACCTGAGTTTTGCAGACATGGCAGCCGCCGCGCGTCACTTGGCCGAGGTGCTGGCGAGCGGCGAATGGCAGCGCGCGGAGTTCAACCAGCGCGCGGCGGTGACTTAACCCACCGTGCGCTCGGATTTATCCTTCTCGTTCGTGCCCTTGATCATCGCCCGCATTTGCTCCCATTCGGCATCGCCGAGCGCGCTGAGCATCGGGTAGAACGTCCCCCCATTGGCCTGGAACCCCGCGCCGTCGATGGCGATGGTCTGGCCGTTCACATATTCCGCGCCCGGCCCCATCAGGAACACAGCGAGATTGGCGAGTTCATGCATCTCGCCCGCACGCCCCATCGGGTTCAAGTTGTTGCCCGAATTGCCCCCCGCGCCGCCCGGATGCAGCCGCGCGCTCATGCCCTTGGTCGGGAAGAGGCCCGGGGCGATGGCGTTGAACCTGAGGCCGTAGCGGCCCCATTCGGTCGCAAGGCTCTGGGTCATGGCGTTGATCGCGGTCTTGCTCATGGCGCTCGGCACCACGAAGGCGCTGCCCGACCATACCCAGGTGGTGAGGATCGAGAGGAAGCTCGCCTTCTTCTTCTCGGCAATCAGCCGCTTGCCGATATCGAGTGTGACGTAGAAGGTCCCGCGCATCACGATGTCGGCGATGGCGTTGAAGCCGTTCACCGAGAGGTCTTCGGTGCGGCTGATGAAGTTGCCGGCTGCGTTGTTGACCACGCCGGTCAGCGCGCCGCCATCGGCCCAGATCGCGTCCACCATTTCGTGGATCGCGTTCGCATCGCGAATGTCGCAGGCCATGCCGACGATCTTCCCGCCGTGGAGCGCGGTGAGTTCGGCGGCGGTCTCGTCCAGCTTGTTCTGGCGGCGGCCGCAGATGTAGACGGTCGCGCCGAGCTTGAGGAAGGCTTCGGCCATCTCGCGCCCGAGGCCCGTGCCCCCGCCTGTGACAAGGATACGCTCGCCCGCCATCAACCCGTCGCGGAACATCAGTTTCGAAGCGTCCATTTCTCAGCGTCCTCTGTTTTCGTCATTGCGAGCCACCGCAGGCGGCGCAGCAATCCATGGCCCGCCGTCAGCGGTTCGGGGAAAGGTCCATGGATTGGTTGGCCTTTGGCCTACTTCGTAACCGTCGTTTCACTCCTCGCAATGACGAGGAGAGTGGGAACTCAAAGCCCCAGCACGGTCTTGGCAATAATGTTCTTCTGTACCTCGTCCGATCCGCCGAAGATCGTCGAGGCGCGGTTGTTGAGGTATTTGCCCATCGCGGTCTGGGCATATTCGCTGCCCACTGGCTCGGGCGCTTCGTTGCCATAGAGCGGGCGCTCCAGCGGCAGTTGCAGCGCGTCGGGGCCCAGCAGCTCGAGCCGGAGCACATCGACCTGCTGGCCGATATTCGAGCCGAGCAGCTTGACCAGCGAGGTCTGCGGCCCGGGCGCGCGGCCCTTGGCGAGTTCGGCGAGGATGCGCAGTTCGGTCACCTCGAGCGCCTCGGCCTCCAGCCTAACGCGGGCGAGGCGGTCGCGGAAGCGCGGGTCATGCGCGATCGCGCCGTTGACGCCCGAGGGCTGGGTCTGGGCGAGGCTTTCGAGCCGATCGATGCTCTGGAGCAGGCGCGGGGCATAGCACGATCCACCGCGCTCGTTTTCGAGCAGGAACTTGGCGATGGTCCACCCGGCGCCTTCGGCCCCGATACGGTTCTCCGCCGGGGTGCGCGCGTCGGTGAAGAACACCGCGTTGACCTCGTGATCGCCCGACATCGAATAGATCGGGGTCACTTCCACGCCCGGCTGGTCCATCGGCACCAGAAGGAAGCTGATACCCTGCTGCTTCTTGACCGTGGCGTCGGTGCGCACCAGCGCAAAGATCCAGTCGGCGTGGTGGGCGTGGGTGGTCCAGATCTTGGAGCCGTTGATGACATATTCGTCGCCGTCCAGCCGCGCGCTGGTCTTCAGGCTGGCAAGGTCCGATCCGCTGCCGGGTTCGGAATAGCCCTGACACCAGTAATCATCGCCCGACAGGATGCCGGGGAGGAAACGCGCCTTTTGTTCGGGGGTGCCGAATTCGCAGATCACCGGGCCGACAAGCCGCAGGCCGAGGATCGCGAGCGACGGCGCACCGGCAAGGGCGCATTCCTTCTCGAAGATGAACTTCTGCGTCGGCGTCCAGCCGGTGCCGCCATCTTCCTTGGGCCAGTGCGGGGCGACCCAGCCTTTCTGATAAAGGATGCGGTGCCACTCCATCCCGATATCGGGCTCGACAAACACCCCGGGCGTCCGGCGCGCGCCGTCGCGCAGCCGTTCGGGCAGGTTTTCGGCGAGGAAGGTGCGCACTTCCTCGCGGAAGGCGATGTCCTCTGGGGAGAAGTCCATGTCCATTCTATTCGATCCCGTTCGTCTTCAGTCCCCGTCTCGCATGGCCCAGCGGATCGTGCGCCGCAGCAGCTCATAATAGACGTCGTAGTTCCAGGCGCACATTTCCTTGTGCGGGTAGAAATCGACCATGCCCGGCAGGTCGTAGTGACCGCGGCAATGGCCGAGTGCATTGTATACGATCTGACCGTCTCCGATATCCCTCGTATAAACGATAGGCACAGTGGTCTTGGACCACTGGCTCTGCGTGAACCCGGTGGCCTCGCCTTCGAAGGTGGTCTGCATGAGGGTATCGATTGGCGCTGTGGTCTTGGAGAGGTAGAGCTCGTCCACCACCTCGAAATCGGCGATGCCCCTGGTAAGTTCGTGGTCCTTGTTGACCACCTCGACCGGGAACTTGTCGATGGGCGGATGGGCAACGAACTGCGTGCCGAGCATCTCCATTACGTCGGGCCGATCATTAGGCGCATCGACCAGTCCATCGGCGGTGAAGACGAGGATCGAATTGGTACCGTGGAGCGCCATCCACTTGCCGCCCTTCTCCATCCACGCTTTCAGCTGCGCGGCCTGCTCCGGGGTCGGCATCAGATCGCAGGTATAGGTGATGAGGAAGCGGCAGTGATCGAGCCGTTCAAGCCCGGAATAGTCGCAGGCGACCGTGGTGCGGATGTGCGGGTGTTCGGCGAGCAGCTTGAGGATCTCGAGCCGGGGGTAGTCGATATCGTGATACTTGCCCGCGGCGATGAAATGCGCGTCGATGCGGGTGGCGGGTTGTTCGGCCATGTCTAGCTCCTGATCGATCCGCCGCCGTCGACGGTGAGATCGCAGCCGGTGGTGAAACTGGCTTCGTCAGAGGCGAGGAAGACGACGGCGCGTGCCACTTCCTCGGGCTCGCCGATGCGGTTCATCGGGTGGGTGGCGGCGAAATTGGTCTCGATGTTTTCGGGCGTGTCGGCACCGGAGAACTTGTAGCGGTTGTACATCGGCGTGCGGATCGCGCCGGGATGGACCATGTTGACGCGGATCGGCAGGCCGCGCTCGGCCAGATCGAGTGCGACTGATTGGGTCAGGCCTCTGAGGCCGGTCTTCGACGCAGAGTAGGCCGCCACGAAGGCCGCCGGGCGCAGCGCGATCATCGAGCCGATGTTGACGATAGCGCAAGGCTCGCCGCTCGCCTCCATTGCCGGGATCGCGGCGCGCATCCCGTAGAATGGGCCGTGGAGATTGATGTCGATAGTGCGCTCCCACACGTCCAATGCGCCTTTGGGAACGTTGCCGGGTTCCGAGATGCCCGCGATGTTGCACAGCACGGTGAGCTTGCCGAAACGCTCGCGCGTGGCGGCGACGGCGGTCTCCCATTGCGAAAGCTGGCGTACGTCGAGATGGGTCGCCGCCGCGCGCTCGCCCAGCTCGCCAGCGAGGGCCTGCGCTTTTTCGAGCTGCACATCTCCCAGCATCACGCTGCCGCCTTCGGCGATAATCAACCGCGCGACAGCTTCGCCGATTCCTTCCGCCCCGCCAGAGACCAGCGCGACCTTGCCCTGCATGCGTCCTTTGTTTTCTGGCAGGCTCATTCGCGTTCCAGAATGGCGACGCCCGAAAGGCCGGGGGCGCCGTAGACGTGGGAGTAGCCGAAGCGCACCTTGCCGGGCACCTGCCGCTCGCCTGCGCGGCCGCGCAGCTGGGTCACGTTCTCGTAGACCTGCCTGAGGCCCGAGGCGCCGATCGGTTCCCCGCAGGCAAGGCAGCCGCCATCGGTGTTCACGGGCAGCTTCCCGCCCCCGATCTCGGTCCAGCCATTGGCGAGCCACTCCTCCTGCTCGCCGTCCTTGCAGAAGCCGTTTTCGGCCATGTGCATGATTTCCGCGCCGCTCTCGGTGTCCTGAAGCTGAGCGACGGAGATGTCCTCCGGGCCGATCCCGGCCTTCTCGAACGCGGCCTGCGAGGCGAGGACGGTGGGCTTGCCGCCTTCCTCGATGCTGATGCCAGCCTGGAACACCTCGAAGGAGTTGGGCGGGCGGGTTTTGACAGAGACCGCGCGGATCTTCACCCCGTCTGCGCCCAATTCCTTCATCTTCTTCTCACTGGCGAGGATCAGCGCCACCGCGCCCTCGGCTGGCGAGCAGAACATGTACTTGGTGAGCGGATCATTGATCATCGGCGCGTTCATGATCGTGTCGAGATCGACCGGGCTGCGCCGCCACGCGTGGGGCGTGATCGTGCCGTTGCGGAAGGCTTTCTCCGCCACCCGCCCCAGCGTCGTGCGGCTGATTCCGTGGAGCTGCATATAGCGCTGGATCTTCAGGGCGAAGAACTGCGTCGTCAGCATCATCCCGGTCTGGCCGTACCATTCGGGCAGGCCATAGTCCGACGGCTTGGCGTTGAACGCGCCGCGCGGATGCTTGTCGAAGCCGACCGCCAGCGCGAGGTCATACATGCCGCTCGCAATTGCTTGCTGCGAGGCGGCCAGCGCGCTGCCCCCCGTGGCGCAGCCATTGGCGACGTTGGTGAAGGGGAGCGAGGTCAGGCCCAGCTCGTTCACCATGATGTCGGCATTGCCCGCCGCCGCGCTGCCGCCATAAGCGCATTCGATATCGGGCCATTCCAGGCCTGCGTCGGCCAGCGCCTCGCGCACGGCATAGACGCCCTGTTCCCGGCCCGAGCGGCTATCGGTGCGGCCGAAGGGGTGGATCCCTGCGCCGATGATGTAGACGTTCTCGCTCATGCGGCTTTGCTTTCGCTGGCGGTGGCAGGACGGAAGGCGAAGGTGTCGTAGCGCGCGTTGAAGGGCACGATGCAGAATTCGAGTTCCATGCCGAGGTGCAGGTCCTCGAGGCGCGCGTCGACGATGCGGCTTTCGACGATCACCTCGCCGGGCAGCTCGACATAGCCCAATAGGAATGGCTGGAAATCGGGCGGACCCTCGCCGGGGCCGGAGCCGGGGCCTTCGTAAGGCTCCTTTGGGAGAAAGCCTTGCGAGGTCCACGACCACAGCTTGCCCTGGCGCGAGAGCTTGTAGGGCTCGACGCCCTCGGCCGCATCGCCCACCGGCATCGGGAAGACGATCTGCCCCGAAGGCAGGCGGCCGCCCATCAGGTGCGGCTCGGCGCCGTCGCTCCACAGGTTCGGGTCGATCTTTTCGCCCATGTCTCGGTTCCCTCCCGCGCGCCGCATCAAGCGGCCAGCGCATATTCCGCAAGCACGGTGTCGACGTCGCCGAACAGGCGTGCGAGCACGAGCACGCGCTTCAAGGCGTGGCCTATGGCAAGCTCATCCGTGATCCCCATCCCGCCGTGCATCTGCACCGCCTCGCGGGCGATGGCGTCGACGTTCTCGCCGATATAGGCCTTGGCCCCGGCGGCTGCGCGCTGCCATCTTGCTCGGTCACCTTGGTCGGTCAATGCTGCGCGGTAAAGCATTGAGCGGGCTTGCTCTTCCTTGGCGTAGCAATCGACCAGGCGGTGCTGCAATGCCTGAAAAGAACCGATGGCAACGTCGAACTGCTCGCGCTCTTTCACATAGGTCAGCGTATCGCTCAGGAGGCGCTGGCCGAGGCCGACCATTTCGGCCCCCGCATAAAGCCGCATGTCGGCAGCGATGGCGAGAAGCCCCGCCAGATCGAGCGACAGCTTCGCCGAAGCGGGCGTGCGGGTCAGCTTGATCTCGCCCGCGATGCTCCCGTCGGCGAGGCGATAGGCGCGCACTTCAAGCCCGGCTGCCTCCTTCGGCACAAGGAAGCAGGCGGTCTCTCCGCCAAGGTCGGCGGTGACGATGAACAGGTCCGCCATAAGCGCGCCCATCACCATTGTTTTTTCGCCGGTGAGGGTGAAGCCGTCTCCGGTCGATTCTCCCTTCATGCCCTTGGCCTTGAGGCTGTAGCGTTGACCTCTTTCCGTCCACGCGAGGGTCGCGATGGTCATGCCCGACAGCACGCCTTCCAGAGCCTCGCTTGCTCCGCCGCGCTCCAGCAGCAGCGCGGGCAGGATGCCGTGTTCGAGCAGCGGGTCGGGCGCATTGGCCTTGCCGATCGCTTCGAGCACCACCGCCAGATCGACTGCCGAGCCGCCCATGCCCCCCGCATCCTCGCCCGCGGCAAGCGCGATCAGGCCCATCTCGGCAAGGCTCTGCCAGCGCGCCCGGTCATAGCCTGTGGGCGAAAGCCGCAAGCGGCGGCGCGCCTCGACATCGATCGGCGCGGCGAAGCGCTCGACCGAGGTCACGAACATCTGCTGTTCTTCGGACAGGTCGAAATTCATGTCAGGCCTTACGGGTAAAGGTGATCGGCAGGTGGGTCACGCCGCGCAGCAGGATGTTGGGAAGGATGCGGATTTCGTTCTCGTCCGCGACCGCGAAGTTATCGAGCCGCTCGAGCAGCTCGTCGAAGGCGACCAGCATTTCCTTGCGGCTGAGCATGTTGCCCACGCACATGTGCGGGCCTTTGCCGAAGCTGAGGTGGGTGCGGGCGTTGGTGCGTTCGATGTCGAACCTGTCGGGATCGGGGAATTTCTTCGGGTCCCGGTTCGCCGCAGCATAGCGCAGCTGCACCACGGCGCCGGCCGGGATCACCATGCCGCCAAGCTCGGTATCAGCCTTGACGATGCGCCACATCCCCGCGGTCGGGGTCTCGTAGCGCAGCGCCTCCTCGACGAGGTTGCCGAGCAGCTTGGGATCGCGCCCGCCGGCCGCCGCCTTGGCCTTTTCCATCTGGTCGGGATTGCGGATCAGCTGGAGCAGGCCGCCAGCCAGCGTCGAAGTGGTGGTCTCGTTCCCTGCCACCATGAACTGCTGCATCAGCGACATGATCTCGGGGTCTTCGAGCGGCGTCTCGCCTTCGACCCGCGCTTCGACGAGATCGGTCAGGAGGTCGTTGCCGCCATTGGCCTTGCGGTCGTCGATCAGGCCTTTGATGTAGTGCTGGAACTCGACAAGGCTGCGCGCGCATTCGAGCTTACGGGTGTGATCGACCATCTGGCTGAAGCGGTCGACCGCCGCATCCGACCAGCGCTTCACCCGCTCGGGATCATCGTCGAGCCCGATCTGTCCGGCGATCATGGCGACGGGCAGAGGCACGCCGAATTCCTCGACGAACTCGCAGCTCCCCCGGTCGGCGAAGGCTTCGATCAGGTCGATCGATTTCTGCCGCATGTCGGCTTCGATCGCGTTCACGCGCGGGGCCGAGAAGGCGAGGTTCACCAGCTTGCGATTGCGGGTGTGGACGGGCGCGTCGGCGGTCAGCAGCGTGGGCAGGTCCGGCCAGCCTTCGGCAAGGATCGCCTGGATGTCCTCGTCCGCCTCGCGGCCCATGAGGGCGGTGAAGTCGTTGGAAAAAACCTCCGGATTGGCCGCCGCCTCGCTGCACAGGTCATAGGAATAGACGACCCAGGTGTTCATCCCTTCGAGATGCTCGATCGCGATCCCGGCTTCGTGGACGGCGCGATAATGATCGAACGGATCGACCAGCGTTTCAGGCGCGAACACGTTGCCTTGGGGCTTGTTCATGTCAGGCGGCTCCGGACCCTTGGATTGAATGTGACATGCCTAGCCAAACCCTCGCCCCCGATGCGATGCGCGTTTGTGTTAGGGTTTCCGGCAGGAGCTCATCCGCCCACGAATTCGCGCTGGAATTCAAGCATGTCGAAATAGTCGCGCCAGCCGGTGATGCGGCCATCGGGGCCGATATCGAAGGTGCCCATCACGCGGATTGCGGCGCGGCGGCCGTCCTTGAAGTGGAAGATGTCGGTCCGCTCGGTCAGCACCGTGTTGCCGTTTGCGGCAATGGCGTGGGTCTGCCACTCGCACCGCTCGATATCGCCGAGAAATCCTTCGACCATGGCGCGCATCTGCGTGGTGCCGACGACCGGTTCCATCGGGATGTTGTGGTAGACGATATCCTCGGCACACAGGCCGAGCATCGCATCGATATCGCAGGCGTTCCAGTGGCCGATGAAGGCCTCGACGGTTTGCTGCGGGGTCATGCAGTTCCTCCTGAGGTGTAGTCGAGCGCCTGCCGCAGCATCTGCCGGACGTGGCGGTTGGCGTAAGTGGCGGGGCCGTCGCCGAATTGCAGGTATACAAGGCGCGCGGGGCAATTGCGGCTTTCCCAGGCGACGCAATTGCTGCCCGGAGGATGCTCCCACCCTTCATTGCTGAACATGGTGCCCGCGACAGCCTGCGCGGCAGAGTAGAAATTGCCCGCCGTGAAGGCGAAGCCCTCGGCCCGGACGAGCGGGGTGAGGGCGCTCTCGTCGATCGGGCCAAGGTAGAGCTCGTCGGTGACGGGGAAGCTGGCGGGGAGGCCGCGGGTGACCGGATGATCGGCGACGATCCGCGCTTCGTAGGTCACATCATGGCGGTAGCCGGAATCGGGCCATGCCTCGCCCTGCCATTCGCCCGGCTGGTAGAGAAACCCGCCACCCAGCCATGCGTGCCACTCCGGCCAATCGGCCCAACCGGCCAGCGCATGGTGCATGGCGACCGCGCCCCGGCCGCTGGCGAAGCGGCTTGAGAGAGCGTCCTTGAGGGCGGTAGATGGCGGGCGTGTCGTCACCTTGCCATCGCCGAAGGTATAACCGGCCATGTCGTAGAACAGCAGGGCGTCGGCGGCGCGGATGGCCTCGGCCGCCTCCGCTTCTCCGCCCTCGGGGTGGACGAGGTGGGTGATCTCCCAATCGCCGAGGCTGTGCAGGAGCTCGTCGAAGGGGGCGCCTTCGTAAGGATGGCCCCCTGACAGCACGAGCAGCGAGTGGGCCATCGGTCTCAGGCGATCTTGAGGATCATCTTGCCGTCGTTCGTCCCCGCGAACAGCCGCATGAAGCTGTCGAAGGCGTGCTCCAGCCCCTCGTCGATGTGTTCGTCGATGGTGAGTTTGCCTTGCGCGGCCCAGACGCCCATTTGCTGCGCGCCCTCGGCGAAGCGGGGGACGTAGTCGGCGACCAAGAGCCCGCGGATGTGCGCGCGCTTGACGATAAGCTGCCACAGGTTGCGAATGCCGCGAGGGCTCGTGTTGTATTCGCTGATGAGGCCGCACAGCCCGACGCGAGAGTGCAGGTTGAGGTTCATCAGCCCCGCATCGAGGATGATCCCGCCGACGTTCTCGAAGATCACGTCGACCCCCTCCGGGCAGGCCTCGGCGATGGCGGCGGCAAGTGCCGCCTCATCCTTGCCCCGGTAGTCGATGGCGGCATCGAAGCCGTATTTCTCGGTGAGGCGTGCGCATTTGGCAGGGCCGCCTGCGATCCCGACCGCGCGGCAACCGTGGATCTTGGCGAGCTGGCCGACGAGGCTGCCCACCGCCCCGGCCGCGCCGGTCACCAGCACGGTCTCGCCCGCCTTGGGCTCGCATACCTCGAGGAACCCGAAATAGGCGGTCATGCCGACCGCGCCGAAGATCGAGAGGTAGTTGGTGACGCTCGGTACGAGGCTGGGGTCGATGGGCTGGGTGAAGCCGCCTGCGACGCCGATGGAGTAATCTTCCAGCGCATTCAGTCCCATCACCCACTGGCCCGGAGCAAACCCTTCCGCGCGGCTTTCCTCGACCACGCCGATGGTGCTGGCGCGCACCGGATCGCCCAAAGGGATCGGGGGCATGTAGTTGCCCTCCGCATCCATCCACCCGCGCATCGCCGGATCGAGCGAGGCGTAGTGATTGCGGATCAGGAACTGTCCTTCTTCCAGCGCGGGCGTGGACTCCGTGACGAGTGCGAAGTCATCGGGCACGGGCGTGCCGTTCGGGCGGCGCTGGAGGAGGAAGCGGCGGTTCTGGGGCATTATCGGTCTTTCGGTTTGCGAGAAAATCAGGCCGGTTCCAGCTTCACCGGAATGGCGCTTTGAAGAGACTGCCCGGTGATCGGGTCGTAATCGACCACCTCGCTGACGAGCCGGTTGGTGGAGGAACCACGTGTCCGCACATCGTCCTTGCCCGCGTCGGCGTCCCCGTAAGCATGGGCCATCGAAACGATCCCGCGGCGGACCTTGTCGCTCGCCTTCACGACCCCGTGGATCGTGGCATGCGGCGATGTGATCGCGACGAGGCCGCCCTCCTCCAGACCCAAGGCCGCGATGTCGTCGGGGTGGATAAAGGCGGGGTTGGTGGTGGTCTTGGCCTGCAACTTCTTCAGCGGATGGCCGATCGAATTGAACCGCGTCTTGGAACGGCGCGAGATCAGGCGGAAGTCGAAGCCCTCGCGCGCCGTGCGGTTCTCGGCGTATTTCAGGATTTCCGAAGGCATCGCGTGCACGGCCAGATCGAAGCGATGGAACTCGGTTTCGTCGACCGGCGCCACCAGCGGGTGCTTCTCGGGGTACATCACCGCCGCGCCGCCATTGGCCGCGCAATCCGCGCGCACCTGGCTCGGCGGCACGAGGCAGCCGGTCACCGCGAGGTCGAGGAACTCTTGCTTGGTCGGCTTCCTGTCCATCGGCAGCGGGCCGCCGTTCAGCATCATCTGGATGCCGAGGTGATGGGCGAGGGTCCAGAACATCTCGTATTCGTCGATCACGTCGCCTGGGGCCGCGACCACCGCTTCGGTGTAGCGGGCGTAAGGTTCCTCGTGCCACCATTCGGAAAGGCTGGTGATGTCCTCGCGCTCAAGGCATTGCGACGGCGCGAGCACCACATCGGCGCGCTTGGCGCTGGCGCTCATCCACGGGTCGATCTGCACGAAGAGTTCCAGATCGTCCAATGCGCGGACCATCTTGGCCTGATCGGGGAAGCCGACCACCGGATTGCCGCCAACCGAAATCAGCGCGCGCACCTGGCCATCGCCGGGGGTGAGGATTTCATCGGCGAGCACGTTGCAGGGCATTTCCCAGCCCAAGTGCCCCAAGCCGCGGAACCGCGACTTCGGCATCCCCTCAGCGCCGAACATCGGCACGGGCGGCCCGACCTGAGCACGGCGCGCGGTCTGATAGGGGCTGAACACGCCCGGTATCGCGGCCTTCTCGCCCTCCTGCTTGAAGCGCGCGCAGATGGTGTTGAGGCAGACGACGAGATATTCGGTCAGCGTCCCGTTGCCCGCCATTTCCGGGCCTGTGCCGGTGACTGCGCAGCCCTTGGTGCCGGTCGCGAACATCCGTGCGGCGGCGATCAGCTGATCCTTGTCCAGCCCCGCGCGCTCCGCAGCGACCTCCGGCGGGAAGGCCTTCACCGCCTCCGCAAGTCCGTCGAACCCGTCGACATGAGCGGCGACGAAGTTGCGGTCATACAACCCCTCGGCGATGATCACATTGAGCATGCCCGCCAGCATCGCCGGATCCTCGCCCGGCTTCACCGGCAGGTAGATGTCGGCCAGCCGCGCCACATCGCTCTCGCGCGGGTCGGCGACGATCAGCTTCAATCCCTTGGCCTGCTGGTCGCGGATGCGGCGCGATGGGCTGAAGGGCGGCACGCCGCCGACGGGAGAATAGTGCGAGACGATCGGGTTGTTGCCGATGAAGAAGGCAACGTCGCTCTCGGAGAAGGTGTTCGGCCCCGCCATCCACTTGCCGTAACGCGCGGTGGTGAACACCTTGGCGGGCTGATCGAGCGTCACCGAAGTATAGAAATTGCGGCTCCCCACGGCGTTGGCAAAGCTGAGCGAAGCGGCCATTGCCGCGCTGTTCTGGAACCCGCCCGAACCCATGAACACCGCGACCGAATGGGGGCCGTGCTGGTCGATGATCCGCCGCAGCTCAGAGGCCACATGGGCGAGGGCCTGATCCATCGGGGTCGAGACGAATTCGCCTGCTTCGTTCCTCACGAGGCTGTGGTGCAGCCGGTTTTCGGAATTGTGGCTGTCAGGCAGTTCGCGGCCCTTCATGCAGGTGTAGCCGCCGTAGGCCGGATCATCGGGATCGCCGCGCACCTCGACGACCTTGCCATCCACGACATCCACTTCCATCGCGCAGTTGGCGTGGCAGAAACGGCAGAAGGTCTTGTGAGTCTGAATGCCCATCGTTGCTCTCCCCAGAGTAGGGGGCAGACTACCACAGGGGCAGGCGTGCTCGACTGACACTTTTGTCCGTGGAGGCCTCGCGCCCGCGCCCGCAATAGGGCAGGCCACAAGAGGAGACACCCGATGCCGACCACCACCCGCCAATGGCTCCTGAACGGTCACCCGCGCGGCCGCGGGATCGAGATCGAAAGCGATTTCAAGCTGGTGGAGGTTCAGCTCCCCGATCCCGCCCCGGGTGAGATGCTGCTCAAGACGCACTACCTGGGCTTTGATCCGGCGCAGAAAGGCTGGATGGAGAACATCGCCGACTACGTCGCCCCCATGAACATCGGCGACGTGATGCGCGGCAGCGGGATTGCCGAAGTCTTCGCCTCGAACGGCGGGCGCTACGCGGTGGGCGACATGGTGTTCGGCACAACCGGCTGGACGGAATGGCTCGTCACCGATGGCAAGGAGCTGACCCGGGTCGAGACCGAGCTCTCGCCCACCGCCGTCCTCTCGGTGCTGGGGACCACGGGGCTGACCGCCTATTGTGGGCTGTTCAAGGTCGGCAAGCCCGTGGCGGGCGATACCGTGCTGGTCAGCGGCGCGGCGGGCGCGACGGGGAGCATCGTCGGCCAGCTCGCCAAGATCGCCGGCTGCCGCGTGGTCGGGATCGCGGGCGGGCAGGACAAGTGCGACTGGCTGGTGCGCGAGGCCGGCTACGACGCCGCGATCGACTACAAGGCGGGCGGCGTGAAGGAGCAGATCCGCGAGCATTGTCCGCGCGGGGTCGATGTCATCTACGACAATGTCGGCGGCAAGATCCTCAACGACATGCTCGCCTGCATCGCCACCAATGCCCGCGTGGTGATCTGCGGCGGGATCAGCCGCTACGAGACCGGCAGCTTGCCGGCGGGGCCCGAGAACTACTTCAACCTCGTCTTCCGCCGCGGCACGATGGCGGGCTTCATCGTGCTCGACTGGGCGAGCGAATTCCCCGGCATCCGCAAGCGGCTGGAGGGCTTCGTCAAGGACGGCAGCCTGAAATATCAGGAGGATATCCAGCACGGCTTCGAAAACGCGCCCGCCACTTTGCAGCGCCTGTTCAGCGGCCAGAACCGCGGCAAGCAGATGCTGAAGCTGTAAATTTCGTGTTTGCGAGCCGCAGGCGGAAGCGAAGCTGGCCGTAGGCCAACCAATCCATGGACCGACCCGTGGTCCATGGATTGCCGCGTCGCTTCGCTCTTCGCAATGACGAAGCTAGGGCAAGTCCTCAGGGAAATTGACGTTCATCAGCGGTGCCGCCAGCTCCACCCGCCGCGCGCCGATGTGGGAAGCGAAGCGGTAGAGCGATCTTCCACCGCCCGAGAGGAACGCCTCCAGCGCCGCTCGTGAGCCCGCCGGCCACAGCCCCACCACCGGCTGGCTCTCGACGATCGCGGCGCCCTCGCCGCGCAAGGTCGACGCAATATCGCGAGGCAGATCAGGCACATCCACGCCCGCAGATAACACGCCCTCGAATCCCCGCTCGCCCGCATGGCGCAGCGCCGCCGCGAGGCCGCCCAGTGGACCAAGGCCCGGTTCGGGCCAGTCGGGGATGCAGTCGAACCCCGGCTCCTCGCGTCCGCACACCACCACGGCGGTGCACTTGGCCAAGAGGGCGGCGCCGACCCGGTCGATCAGCCGCGCGCCTTCGAACAGCGCGTGGGCCTTGTCGCTGCCGAAGCGGCGCGCCTGTCCGCCGGCGAGGATCGCGCCCAGAAGCAAGGGGTTGCTGTCAGTCGAAGGCCTCGGTTGCATTGCCATCGGCATTGTAGACCGGCCCCTCCGCGTCAACCCGGTACTTCTTGCTGACCGCAGCCGTGATCCCGAACTGGCCGATGTGATCGCGCATCCCGGTGTAGGCAGGGTCGCGGAAATGCGCGGCGAGCGCCTCCTCGCTTTCCCACTCCTCGAACACGTTCACGCGGGCCGGGTTCATCGAACAGGCGCTCCAGTCGTAGTGGATGCAGCCCTTTTCGGCGAGCGCCGCCTCGATATGCGGGCGTGCGGTGCGCAGGGCCTCCTCGCGCTGGGCCGGGTCGAGATCGATCTGCGCGGAAATCAGGATCTTTGCCATGTTTTCAGCCCTCCGCGCCGAATTCGGCGATGATCTTGAACGTGCGCGAGGTGAAGAACCAGCGGCCGTCCACCTTCGCCAGAGTGTCTTCGTAAAGCCCGCCGACATGGCGCGCCTTGCCATCCTTGGGCTTGAGGATTTCCTGCGTCTGCACGCGCGATTTCGCCGTGTTTCCCGTGACATCGATCATGCAGGGGACGCAGTGGAAGCTCACCGCCTCCAGCCCCCCCATCGCCCCGTTCCAGAAGGCGACGATCGCGTCCCTGCCCTTGGTCTGGTGGCCCATCAGATCCCAGTCGGCATCCTCGGCCCAGACACTCGCCCAGGTTTCGGCGTCGCAGCGCACCACGCCATCGGCATAGGTGCCGTTCAATTCATGGATCGCGACGCGATCCTCCAAGGGTCCTGAAAACATCGCTTGCTCTCCCGGTGCGTAGGATCAGCGCTATCGGGCCCGAGGGGCGGGGGCGACAATGCCCACTTTTGGGAAGGGTGAACCGCCCGCCTGCCGTGTTACGCCGCAAGCAACGGATAGGAGACAGATCATGGGACAGCTGCAAGGCAAGACCGCCGTCATTCTCGGCGCGGCATCGGAAGGCAACATGGGCCAGACCATCGCCCGCCTGTTCGCTCGCGAGGGCGCGAAGGTGATGGTGGCAGGGCGCAAGGAAGCGCCGCTCGCGGCGCTGGCCGCGGAGCTTGGCGGCGCGCATGCGCTGTGCGACATCAGCAGCCGGGCCGAAGTCAACGCCTTGGTAGACAAGGCGAAATCCACTTTCGGCCGGGTCGACATCGCGATCAACACCACCGGCTGGGCGCTGCTCAAGGACCTGCTCGAGGTCACCGAGGAGGACCTCGACCGCATTACCGACCTCCAGTTCAAGGGCGTGCACCACTTCCTGCAGGCCTTCGTGCGGGTGATGAGCGAGCAGCAGCCGACCGGCGGATCGCTGATCTCGCTGTCTTCGGCGACCACCAAGGCGCTCATCACCAACCACGCCGCCTACATCGGCACCAAGCGCGGCGCAGAGGCGCTGATCGAATGTATTGCCAATGATTACGGATACTTGGGCATCAAGGCCAACACCGTCTCGCCCGCCTTCACCGATAGCCCGATGACCCACGAGAGCTTCCAGGTCCCCGGCCTGACCGACGCTTTCCTGCCGCGTTACCCGATGGGGCGGCTCAACACCGTCGACGATGTCGCCCATGCCTGCCTGTGGCTGTGCACCGATACCGCCTATGTGACCGGCGCCAACATCCAGCCCAATGGCGGGCTCATCATGCGTGGCAATCCGCAGGCGAGCGATGTCGCAGCGGCAGTCGGGGCGGCGATGGCGCGGCAGCAGGGGTGATGCGCCAAAGGGCAATGTTTCACGTGAAACACGCCAGCAGACGCCGGGCTGGAGGGGGTCTGGCAGGGGTCTGGCGGGGGTCTGGAGCGGGCTAGAGGGGTATCTGGCCCGATCAAGACCGCCGCGGCACGGCGGGTGCCCACCGGACGGGCCGCGTTTCAGCTTCCGGACCCGGCGGCAGCCGCCCGGGGCGGTTCGTTGGCCGCGGCGGGAGCAGGCCACAGCCACGCCGCCGCCGCCATGCTCCCGCCTCGCTTTCCGACTCCGGTCGGGCGGCCGGTCAGTACTGCGAGGTCCCGCCGTCGACGCTGATCTGCGCGCCGGTGATGCCTGCGCCCGCCTTGCTCGCCAGCAGCACCGCGACCGCGGCGATCTCCTCGACCGTGTTCGGCCGCTTGATCGCCGCTTCCTGAGCGAACATCGTCACCATCTCCTCGAACTCCATGCCCATCGCGCGTGCCGTGGCGGGTCCGTTGTTCTTGATGATGTCGGTGATGACGAGGCCGGGGCAGATCGCGTTGACCGTCACCCCTTGCGCGCCCACTTCCCGCGCGAGGCTCTTGGTCAGGCCGTTCACCGCGTGCTTGGCGGCGGAATAGGCGGTCAGCACCGGCTTGCCGTGCTTGCCCTCCATCGACGAGATGTTGATGATCCGCCCGTCCTGTTTTTCGAGCATAGTCGGCAGTGCCCGCCGCGTCGCCCAGAAGGTCGAATAGACGTTCCACTTCATCGCCTCGTCGAAGGCGTGATCGGAGAGGTTCACCAGCGGCTGCAGGTCGCCCGCGCCGCCGGCATTGTTCACCAGAATGTCGATCGTGCCGAAATGCGCGATGGTCTGATCGACGAAGCCTTCGAGATCGGACTGGCTCATCACGTCGCCCGCCACGAAGATCGCCCTGTCGCCCGCTCCGAGTTCCGCCAGCACAGCGGCGCCTTTTTCCGCATTGCGCGCGAACAGCGCGACGCTAGCGCCCTCGGCCAGATAGGCCTCCGCGATCCCGCGCCCCATGCCCGCCGTGCCCCCGGTAATGGCGGCGATCTTGCCTTCGAGTTTCATTGCCTTGCTTCCTCTCTCGTCATTGCGAGCGCAGCGAAGCAATCCATCGACTGGTGTTGCTTCCGGGTGCGGCGGCAGTCCATGGATTGCCGCGTCGCCCTTTGGGCTCCTCGCAATGACGAATAGGGGGGCGAGGCACGTAACGCACCTTGCCAAAATGACGGGTTGCCGCGCCCGGCCTGGCAGGCGTCTAACCGGCGCATGGACCAAGTGGACGTCATCATCCTCGGCACCGGCGCGGCCGGCATGGCCGCCGCGCTCGCAGCGCACGAGGCGGGCGCGAGCGTTGCCCTGATCGAACGCTGGGACCGCATCGGCGGCACCTCGGCGATCTCGGGCGGGGTGATCTGGGTGGCGGACAACCCGCGGATGCGCGCGGCGGGCATGGCCGACAGCCGGGAGGACGCGCTCGCCTATTTCCGCAGCTTGGGTCACGGCGATCTGGTGGACGAAACGCTGGAGGCCTTCGTCGACAAGGGGCCCGAGGCGCTGGCCTTTCTGGAAGATGCGAGCGCGCTCTCTGTGTCGGTGCTGCCGGGCTATCCCGACTATTACCTCGACCGCCCCGGCGCCAAGCCGGAAGGCAGCCGCGCGCTCGATCATGATCTGTTCGATCTGCCAGCGCTCGGTGAGTGGGCGGCGCGCATCTATGCGATCGAGGAACCCAAGCCGCTGATGCTGCGCGAAACCCCGCTCGGCGGGGCGAGCGCGCTGCCGCCTCCGCAAGTGCTGGGCCAGCGCATGACCGCGCGGCAATGCGGCTTCGGACAGGCGATGGTGGCGCGACTGCTCAAGGCGTGTCTCGACCGGGGCATCGAGCCGATCCTCGGGGTCGAGACGAGGCGTCTCGTCAGGGACGGCGAGCGCATCACCGGAATCGAGGGCGTCCGCGACGGCGCGCCCTTCGCGCTTGCCGCGCGCCGGGGCGTGATCGTCGCCACCGGCGGGTTCGAGTGGGACGCGGACCTGCGCCAGACCTTCCTGCGCGGTCCTGTCACCGCCCCTGCCAGCCCGCCCACCGGCACCGGCGGTGGCCTCAAGCTGGCGATGGCGGCGGGCGCGAAGCTCGGCAACATGACGAGCGCATGGTGGGCGCCCACGCTGGTGACGCCCGGCGCGCCGTGGGCAACCGGGGAAGCCCGCGCGCAGATCATCCTCATCGAGCGCACAGTGCCACATTCGATCATGGTCAACCGGAGCGGGCGGCGCTTCTGCAACGAGGCGGCGAACTATTCCGCGCTGGGGGGCGTGTTCCACCAGTTCGATCCGGTGAGCTACGATTACGCCAACCTGCCCGCCTGGCTGATTGTCGACGCACAATACGCCGCGCGCTATCCGCTGGGGACACGCCAGCCCGGGCAGCCGATGCCGGATTGGGTGATGCGCGCGGAAACGCTGGAGGGGCTGGCGGCGCAATTGGGTGTCGATCCTGCGGCGCTGACGGAAACGGTGGCGCGCTTCAATGTCCATGCGGACGAGGGCCATGATCCCGATTTCGGGCGCGGCACCAGCGCCTATGACCATTTCTACGGCGACCGCTCGCGGGAAGGCGCTGCGGTCACCTTGGGAGCGATCCGCGAGGCGCCGTTCTACGCGGTGGAGATCGCCTCCGGCCTGCTCGGCACCAATGGCGGCCCGCGGACCGACGGACAGGCGCGGATTCTCGGCCATGATGGGGAGCCGATCCCGGGGTTGCTGGGGGCGGGCAATGCCATCGCGTGTCCGACGGGCGGGATCTATGCGGGGGCGGGCGGGACGCTCGGCCCGGCGCTGGCCTTCGGCTATATTGCGGGGCGGACGGCGGCTTTGGCGAACCTTTAGCCCCTTCCCTTGAGGGAAGGGGTTGGGGATGGGTGTGCAACGCCCGCTGATGTCGAACCCACATCCCCGACCCTTCCCCTTGGGGAAGGGAGATTGGGGGACGCCGCCCTACTCCCCCACCCAGCGATCAATCGTATCATGGAAGAAGCGCACGCGCGCCTCTTGCCCCGACAGATGCCCGCCCTTGTAGCCGCGCGATCTCAGGCCGAGTTGCTGTTCGCTCCAGATGCTCACGTCCTGATCGATGCCGGGGCCGCAGCTGAGCTCGCCCACCACCCCGCGCCGGTGCGCGACGGGGACGGTGCGGTCGACCTCCTGCCCCATCGAATAGGCGTAGTAGCGGTCGACGCCTTCCGGGAACCACGTGAAGTACCACATGTCGAAGAAGCACCGCTCGGGATCGGTCGGGTGCGGGTCGGCGCGCAGCCAGATGCAGCCGTCGGGCTTCAGGCTGAAGCTGATGTTGGGGAAGATCGTGTAGTGGAAATGGTCGGTCAGCTGCGCATCGTGGAAATGGCTGAAATCGTAACCCTTCTCCGCCCCCAGCCGGCGCTTGGCTTGCTGGAGCGCCTCGCGGGTGCGCAAGGGATCATCGCGGAAATCCTCGGGGTCGAGGCCCCAATAGGTCAGCTCGGTGCGCATCATGTCGAGCACGGTATCGGTGTGGCCGCGCAAGCTGCGTGAGGGTCGCGATCCCGGCATGAACATCCGCGCATGGCCGTGGTCGCCATAAAGGTCGAACTGGCAATCCTTGTAGCTCTGCTCCATCACGAAGCGGGTCTGCGGGTGGACGAAGGGCAGGTGGTAGCTTTCGTTGAAATTGTCCTGCACGCACTTCCAGTTCCAGTCGCCCTCCAGCGTCACCCAGTGCGTGCGGTGCATGGCTTCCATGTTGTAGAGCGCCAGCTGCGGGCCGACGGGGCCGAGATGCTCGGCCAGCGGGGCGGCGGCGGGATCGAGATTGACCCAGACGAAGCCGGCGAAAACCTCGGACTTCACTTCCTCCAGCCGCACCTTCCCGCACGGGTTGCCGTTCGAAAAGTCCTCGGGGCAGGGGACGAAATTGAGCTCGCCCTCGGGCGTGAAGCGCCAACCGTGGTAGGAGCAGGCGAGGCGTTTGGAATGGCCCTCCTCCTCCATGACGAGGCGTTTTCCGCGGTGCGGGCAGACGTTGTAGAAGGCGCGCACCTGCCCGTCCTCGCCGCGCGTGACGAGGATGCTTTCGCGGCCGATGTCGTAGGTGAAGAAGTCGCCGGGCTTCGCCACCTGGCTGGCGAGGCCGCCGATCAGCCATGCCTTGGTCCAGATCCCCTCCCACTCGCGGTCCATGAATTCGCGCGACCAGTAGCGGCTGCCGTCGACGGGCTTGTCGGAGAGGCGCGGCATCGGCTGCGGGGTCACGTCGATCCGCTGCGGCGCGGGCTTGAGCCGGGTGGCCATCAGCGCTTCCTTGGTTCGAACACGATATTCAGCTGCTTCAGGCTGCGCAGCAGGAAGTGCGGGTGGTAGCTGAAGTCGTTCTCGCCTTCGGCAAAGTCCATGTCCTCGAAGCGGTCGACCACCGCCTGAAAGCCCCAGGTCAGTTCCCGCCGGGCGAGCGGTGCGCCGAGGCAGTGGTGCGTGCCCGACCCGAAAGCCATGTGTGCGCCTGCCTTGGGCCGCTCGAGATCGAGCTTTTCGGGACATTCGAAGAAGCGCTCATCGCGGTTGGCTGCGCCGTAACGGACGTTGACGACCGAGCCTGCGGGGATCGTCACCCCGTCCAGTTCGACGTCCTTGTGGGTGAAGCGCATCAGGCTCTGCACCGGGCTTTCGAGCCGCAGCACCTCCTCGACGAAGGTGCGCATGTAACGCTCGGGATCGGCCTTGAGCTTCGCCCACACATCCTTGTTCTCGATCAGCAGCTTCATCCCCGCCGCGAGCGCGTTGGTGGTGGTTTCCGAGCCGCCGACGAAGGTGTCGGCCATCATTTCGGCGTGGAGTTCCTCGTCATTGAGGGGGCGGTCCCAGCCTTCGATCACTGTGTTGACGAGCACCGAAATCAGCGAGCCATCGGGGTGCTCGCGCAGGCGCTCGAAGATCGGCTGGAAGTAATGCTGCGCCTCGATCTCGCGGTCGACCATCTCCAGATGCTTGTCTTCGGGCAGCATCAGCGAGATGCGGTGGAAGAAGGCGTCGGTCCAGCCCTTGATCCGCCACATGTCCTCGCGCTTTGCACCCATCTGCTCGCCGATGATGAACAGCGGCAGGGGGACGCAGAACTGGCGCACCCAGTCGCACTTTCCGTCATCGAGGAATTCGTCGATCAGCTCGTAGGCGAGGGTTTCGACGCGCGGGTCGATTTCCTTGATGCGGCTGGGCTTGAACGCCTCGTTGAACATCGCGCGCATCTGCTTGTGACCCGGATCGTCCCGCCCCGCCAGCGTCGGCGCGGGGAGCCAGCCTTTCTCGCGGAAGCGCGCCGCGACCTTGCGCCCCCGCTCCATGTCGACGGGCGACGCGCGCATCAGCTCGTTCGCCGCCGTGGAGGGGAAGCGCGCAGGGTCCATCAGCACCTCGCGCACATGGTCATAGCGGCTGACGACGAAAATCTGGGTGCCGGGGATGTTGTAGACCGGTGCCTCGTCGCGCAGCGTCTTGTAGGCATCGTAGGGGCATTGCTGGAGCGCGGGGTCGAAGAGGTTGATCTGGGGCGGCTGGTTCATCAGCGCACCTCGATCCTGTCCGCGCCCCACGGGGCGATTTTCTCGGCGGTGCGAAACGCCTCGGGCAGTTCCTCGACCATGTGCCACGTCGCCGCGAGCCGCCCGAAGCCGACGAAGAAGGCGACCGTCATGCCGAGTTCGACGATCTGTGCTTCGGTGAAGTGCTGGCGCAGTTCGTCATACATCGCGTCGTCGATGGCCAGGTGATCGGTCGCCATCAGTTCGCCGTACCGGATCGCGGCCTTCTCGGCCGGGGTGAGGTTCTCGGCCTCTTGCGGGCGTTCCAATGAGCACACCAGCCCCTCGGTCACCCCGTCGGCGACTGCATCGGAATAGCGGATCGCCATGCAGGAACGGCACTGGTTGAAGAAGGCGACGCGCAGCCGCACCAGTTCCACCAGCCGATCGGGCAGGGAGCGATTGCGCTTCAAGGCCCCGCCGAAGCCCATCAGCCTCAGCGCCTGCTCCGGGCAATGGGCGAAGTACCGGGTGAGGCCCTGCTCCAGATCGGTGAGGGTGTCCGGCTGGATCGCGGCGACAAGGCGCGCGTCCCATTGCTCGGCCGGCAGTTTGGCGATGCGGCTCACAGGTCTCTCTCCCCATATGCGGCACTGGCAAATTAGTCCGTTTCCGCAGCGGAAAGGCTGGGGGACAACCCCGGCATCAGCAATTGGCGGATTCGCTAAGCAAGGCGAGGCGTCACCGCGTAGGGAGAGGCGGATTGCCGGCGCAGCCACCGCGTGACATCGCCGATGTCGATCTGTTCGCTCCGGGCGCCCAGGAGCATTGGTATGACGCCTATGCGATCCTGCACGAACAGGCTCCGGTGCAGCGCCTGCCGGGCGAGGGGCTGACTCCGGGCACCGACGCTTTCGTCCTCACCAAATACGAGGACATTTCCCGCGTGGTGAAGGACTGGGACCGCTTCCCGCCGACGCTCTCGCTGCTGGTCGCGCATATTCAGGCCTCGGGCGAGATGCCGACGCACATCCCCGATATCGACGCGATGGTGGCGAGCATCGTCTCGCTGCGGCCCGACCCGGAATTGTGGCGTGCGCACAGGAAGGAGCTGACCGATCCGTGGGTCGGCCCCGGTTGCACGCGCCATGCCGGGATGATCGCGGGCCATGTGAGCGACCTCATCGCCGAGATGCTCGCCAAGGCCCGTGCGGGCGAGGTGGTGGACTTTGTCGCCGACTTCGCCCGCCCCCTGCCGCAGCGGGTGATGGCGAGCGTGCTCGGCTTCCCGCTGGAGGATATTCCCCGCCTCGAACAATGGGGCAATGCGCAGGTCATGTCCTATGTGATCGGGACGACCCACAAGAACATTCTCACCCCCGAGCAGTCCGCCGAGAAATTCCGGCTGCTGGCGGGGATGAAGGAATATGTGGCGGAGAAAACGCGCGAGAAACGCGCCCGCCCGCAGGACGACATGATCAGCTTCCTGACTCAGGTCGAATACACGCCGCTGGGCCGCAAGCTCACTGACGACGAGATCAACGGCGTGGTCTATGCGATGGTGATCGGCGGGCTGGAGACGA
>VFQM010000223.1_pt1 | contig 69341 bp, 60 predicted proteins | sample 3512391 | NCBI WGS metagenome assembly VFQM01 (sample SAMN10412369, study PRJNA504923) | tailings metagenome | isolation source: Replicate 1 from Balatoc abandoned mine | place: Philippines | reverse complement strand
TCCTCCAATTCTGTTTTAATGGCATTGAGACCTAAACGGTGTGCCAGCGGTGCATAGAGATAGATTGTTTCGGAAGATATTTTCAGCTGTTTGTTACGCGGCATGCTTTCGAGAGTGCGCATGTTGTGTAAACGGTCTGCCAGCTTAATGAGGATAACGCGTACATCTTCCGAAAGGGTGAAGAGCATTTTTCGGAAGTTCTCTGCCTGCTGGGAAGTACCGTACTCGAAAACACCTGCAATTTTTGTGAGGCCATCTATAATGCGAGCCACTTTTTTTCCGAATATTTTTTCAATATCGGCAAGCTCCATATCAGTATCCTCCACTACATCATGCATTAGTGCTGCGAGTATTGAGGTAGTACCCAAGCCTATTTCTTCAACGCATATTTCTGCAACAGCCAGTGGGTGTAAAATATAAGGCTCACCGGATTTTCTGCGCATATCCTTATGCGCCTCAGCTGCAATGGTGAATGCTTTTTTTATGAGTTTGGCATCACCATCTTTTAAAACCGGCTTGGATTTGCGCAGCAGTTTACGGTAATGATTGATTATTTCTTTCTTCTCCTTTTCTACGTCTATTGCCACCATTAATCAGGAACGATCTTAAAATTGACACTTTGTTTCAATATACTACGTCCTTTTCTAATATGTTGTTTAATTAAACCCTTTTTATATCATCACCTACAACAATCTCAAAAGGAGAGGACGATTATTGAAGCTTAATAAAACAATCAGGTTCTAATTTAAGAAGGACTTATCAAGCACTTTTCAATATTTTAACGGATATATTTTCGAAAGCACATTTCTAATTTCGTAATAATTTCTACATTTGCGCTCCCAATTCCAGCCATTGGGGGTGTTGAAGCGCTGAATAAGCTGAAAATCAGCATCTTTTAGAAAATGCGCATGTGGCGTAATTGGTAGCCGTGCCAGACTTAGGATCTGGTGCCGCAAGGCGTGGGGGTTCGAGTCCCTCCATGCGCACAACCGAACCCTTAATGCCCGCAAGAAAAAACGGGTATTGAGGGTTCTTACTTTATAAGCAATAAAGAAAAATGGAAATCACACTTAACAAACAGAAAGGCACAGAAGGTAGCATCAAAATCAAGCTTGCAGAAGCTGATTACCAGACGCAAGTAGAGAAGAAACTTGGCGATTATGCCAAAAAGGCAAGTATCAAGGGTTTTCGCCCTGGCAAGGTGCCGGCAGGTGTTGTTAAGAAAATGTTTGGTAAGTCAATTCTGGTTGAAGAAATCAACCACATTCTTTCGCACAAGCTTAACGACTATATAAAAGAGCAAAATCTGAAGATTTTAGGGGAGCCTCTACCTAACTTAGAGAAAAGCCGTTTGATCGACTGGGATAACCAGAAAGATTTTGAATTCGAATATGAAATCGGCATCGTTGAGGATTTCAAATACGAGTTATCGGATAAGGTAAAAGTGAAATCTTACCCTATTGAATTAGATAAGAAGATTGTTGATGATACACTTGAAGATTTGCGCAAGCGCTTTGGTAAGGTAGAGTACCCGGAAACATCTGCGATTGGCGATAATGTGTATGGCGATTTACGCGAGAAGGACGGTGCGTTTAAGCGTGAGTATGGTTTTATCGCTACCGATAAAGTTGCCAAAAAAGAACAAAAGACTTTTGTTGGTTTAAAGAAAGAGGATGAGGTAGAATTTGATATCACCAAAATCTTTGATGAGATCTCCTTAACTGCCAATCTATTAGGTGTTAGTGAAGATGAGGCTAAGAAAATGAAGGGTACTTTTGTATTGAAGATCAATACCATTAGTCGCACTGAACCTGCCGAAGTAAATCAGGAGTTGTTTGATCGTGTATTTGGTAAGGATACAGTGAAAAGCGAAGAAGAATTCATCAACAAGATTAAAGAAACCGTTGGTGAAAACTACAAGCGTGAAACACAACATTTCTTAGAGCATCATATTGAAGATTATTACATCAAAAATACCAATATCAGTCTGCCTGAGGCATTTTTAAAGAAATGGCTACAAGCAACCAGCGAAGGCAAGGTTACTGAAGAGATGATTGAAAAAGAATTTGATCTCTACAAGCGCAGCATTGTATGGGATTTAGTACGCAATAAAATTGCTGAAGACCATAAAATAGTTGTTGATGGTAATGAGGTAAAGAGCCGTGCCAAGGAGATGATTATTTCTCAGTTTGGAGGCCCTGCGATTGCTGAGCAATTAGGAGACCGACTGGATGCCATCGCTGACAATTACCTGCAGAACGAAAACGGTAAAAACTTTATGAACCTTTACAGCCAGTTACGTAACGATAAGATTATGAAGCTGATACGTGAAACAATCAAGGTTGATGAGAAGAAAGTTAGCGTAGACGAGTTTAAAAAGATTGTTGAGGAACATACGCACTAGAAGCTAGAGGCTAGAAGCTCGAGGCTGGAAGCTGGAGATCAGAGCAGACCAAATTTAAAAGATTGGCTGATTTCAAGAATAAAGTTTAAAATTTTACGACTATGGTTTTGGTAGGAAATTTATTCCAATCAAAACCATTTTTTATTTACGTTGGTTTAATAGAAATTCATGCCAGACTTGTTCCTATGTTCTATTGAGGGGCAACTCTTAGTCTTGATTACTGAAATAGTTTAAACAAACACCTTTTATGCAAAATAACAATGAATTCAGAAAGTATGCCGTGCATCACCTGGGTATGAGCGGTAACACCATTGATAGTTATGCTCAAAAAATTGAGAACATGACACAATACGTTATCGAAGAGCGCCCCGGTAACTTTCGTGCAATTGACGTATTTACACGCTTAATCTCAGATCGTATTATCTTTTTAGGCATGGGTGTAGATGACCAAATTGCTAACCTTTTACAGGCACAGCTTTTGTTTTTGGAATCTGCCGATCCTAAAAAAGACATCATCATGTACATAAACAGTCCGGGAGGACAGGTATATGCCGGGTTAGGTATTTATGATACCATGCAATACATCAACCCTGATGTAGCCACTATTTGTACAGGTTTGGCCGCCTCTATGGCAGCGGTACTATTGGCAGCAGGAGCCAATAGAAAGCGCTCTGCACTTCCTCATTCACGCATCATGATTCACCAACCTTCATCCGGTGCCCAAGGAACGTTGAAAGACATGGAGATTTCGTTGAAACAAACCATTGAAATTCGCGAGGACTTGTATAAAATCCTGGCAAAACACACAGGAAAAGACTTTGCCACTATTGAAAGAGACAGCGACAGAGATTATTGGATGCGCGCTTCTGAGGCAAAAGAGTACGGAATGATTGATGAGGTGTTGGAAAGGAAGAAGTAATTCCCTGATTCGTTGATGTGCTAATAAGCTGATTAATTGGTATCTTTGCCAGCTGGCGGCCTATTGGCACATTAACAAATTTTCACATCAACGAATTAATAATGGCAGAAGTAACTTGTTCATTTTGCGGGAGAAATAAGAAGGATGTGGATCTGATGATATCAGGTATACACGCCCATATTTGTGACAAGTGTGTAACTCAGGCCACACAAATTCTTCAGGAAGAGAAAAAAAGCAAAGTAGAATCTGGTACTGCCCCCAACTTTAAGCTGATTAAGCCACGTGATATTAAGAAATACCTTGATGAATATGTGATCGGGCAAGATGAGGCTAAAAAAGTACTCTCTGTTGCCGTTTACAATCACTACAAGCGCTTGATGCAACGCAAAGTTGAGAGCGATGTAACCATTGAAAAGTCTAACATTATCATGGCCGGTGAAACCGGTACCGGCAAAACCTACCTGGCCCGTACTTTAGCTAAGCTTTTACAAGTTCCTTTTTGTATTGCAGATGCTACCGTATTAACTGAAGCCGGTTATGTAGGTGAAGATGTTGAAAGTATTTTAACACGTTTATTACAAGCAGCTGATTACAACGTAGAGGCGGCAGAACGTGGTATCGTTTATATTGATGAGATAGATAAGATTGCCCGTAAATCTGATAACCCTTCAATCACGCGCGATGTGAGTGGTGAAGGTGTGCAGCAGGCCTTGCTTAAATTATTAGAAGGTACTTCTGTTAATGTTCCGCCTCAGGGAGGAAGGAAACATCCTGATCAGAAAATGATTACCGTTAACACAGAAAATATTTTGTTTATCTGTGGTGGTGCTTTTGAAGGAATAGACAGGTTCATTGCAGGAAGGTTAAATACAAGACCTTTGGGCTTTGTTACTAATGCTGACGGATTGCATCCTGCTGACGTAGAAAAAAATCTTTTACAATTTATTTCTGCACAGGATTTAAAGAGCTTCGGTTTGATTCCTGAATTAATCGGACGCTTACCCGTTGTTTCTTATCTGAATCCGCTGGATAAAGAAGCCTTGAAGAAAATTCTATCAGAGCCTAAAAATGCGCTGATCAAGCAATACAGCAAATTGTTTGAGATGGAGAATATTGAACTTGAATTTAAAGATGGTGCTCTCGACTTTATTGTTGAAAAGGCCGCTGAATTTAAATTAGGTGCACGTGGTTTACGCAGTATCTGCGAGGCCATTATCAATGATGCCATGTTTGACCTTCCTTCTGAAAAAACAACAGACAGGTTAGTGATTACACGTGCTTATGCTGAAGAGAAATTTAATGGTTCTCAGTACAGCAAACTCAAGGTTGCTTAATTATTTTTTTCCGTTAAGTATTTCACCATTAATCTTCCTGCGTTAGAAGAGGCAGAGCCTATATCCAGTATTTTATAGACTTCCTGGTTTCCTGCTAAAACAATACGTCTTCTTTCAGTATCATTCACCAACTGTGTAAGTTCGGCAGACACCGTCTGTGCTGTACAGAGCTCTTGTATCATTTCCTTAACTACTTCACGATCTGCTATGAGGTTTACCAAAGAGATAAAAGGTACTTGAATAACACGTTTAGCAATGAAATAATTGAGCGCACTTGTTTTGTACACCACAATCTGAGGCACATTAAATAAGGTTGTTTCTAAGGTCGCTGTGCCTGATGTAACTATGGCAGCCTTTGCATAGGTGAGCAAATCATAGGTGGCCTCTTCCACAAAAGTTATATTCGGAAATCCCTCAAAGGCTTTATACGATTTACGATCCAGGTTTGACACAGTGGCTACTGCAAAATGGTACGTTGGATTCATTTTTACCACTTCAGCCATTACAGGAATAATGTATTTCAGTTCTTGTGCGCGACTGCCAGGCAACAGTGCAACAAGTTCTTTATCGGCAGGCCAAATGTATTTGCTTTTAAAATTGGTTGAAGGCTTAAAATCTTTTACGGCATCTAAAACCGGATTACCCACGTAATCAACATCCCAATCGACCTTACGTTTAAAAAATGCTTTTTCAAAAGGAAGAATGACAAACATTCTATCGATGCTTGCTTTTAGCGACCAGGCTCTGTTCTGCCGCCATGCCCAAACCTTGGGTGAGATATAATAATAAACTGTGATGCCGTTCTCTTTACAAAATTTACCGATTCGCCTGTTGAAGCCGGCATAATCGATCAGGATTACCACATCGGGTTTCCAGGTTGTAATTTCTGTTTTACACTGCTTGATATAGTTGGCAATGGTGTTCAGGTTTGTTAGAAATTCAATAAAGCCCATAAAGGCCATATCCTTGTAATGAACTGACAAGTCAAGTCCAGCATCCTGCATGTAATCTCCACCGAAACCCTTGAAGGCAGCTTCGGTATCATGCTGCTTAATAGTCTTGATCAGATTACCTCCATGTAAATCTCCTGAACGTTCACCGGCTACTAGATAATATTTCACTTGGCTTGAAGATTAGTCATTAGTATGCGAGCGTTACTCACCAAAGTATTCAACATAGTTACGAGGTGTCTCGTAAAGTTTAATACTGTGCAATTTTCCATACTTTGTTATAGACGAAAGTTTGGGTGATAGTATTTTCCAAAACTCCATAACAAGGTTTTCAGTGCTAGCCAGCTTGTTAGTCATAAAATCCACATCCATATTCAGGTTTTTATGATCAACCTTGTCAACAATCTCCTTACGGATAAGCACACTTAATTTTTTAAGATCAACCACAAAACCAGTGTCCGGATCTGGCTTGCCCTTAACAGTCACTATTAATTCAAAATTATGCCCATGCCAGTTGGCATTAGCACAGGGGCCAAAAACCTCCTCATTTTTTTCCTTAGACCAGGCAGGATTATAGAGTTTATGCGCAGCATTAAAATGCTCTTTGCGACTTACGTACACCATGCTGCAAATATACGATCTGCAAGCGGTTTCCCATCGGTGTGTTTAGTGATGTGTAATTATCAATTTTCTGAGGCTAACCTCTCCATTGGCCTGGACAACTTTAAGGAAGTAAAGCCCGTTGGGTAGCTTATCCACCCATACAGGTAGGGTTATGTCTACCGTTTTTACCAATTGACCAAGGTTATTGAACAGATAAGCGATCTGCAAAGAAGGAGTCTGCGCCTTGACTAGAAAATAATCACTTGCTGGATTGGGGTAAAGATTTAAAACGGGTGAGTCTTCAGCTATTGACGAAACCAGGTATGGAGATGACAAACGATTACATGATTCGTTAGCAATTAAAACCTCATATAAGCCTGGTTGTTCTTTATTGCTAAGGTCTCGTGTTGATGCATTTTCAATAATTTGTCTGTTCAGGTACCACTGGTAATTATTTGCCGCGACTAAACTTAATAATGATCCGGATGGGCTAAGCAGAATTTCGTTTTCGGGCAATGGATTATCAGAAATAAGCAAGGGTTTAGCATAGGTATGACTTTGCTGATTCTTACTGATGGTAAGACTTACATTTATCATACCACTTGTTTCAAATGATTCTACAGCATGCCGAAGATCTGATACCCTTACGTTGTTCTCCTGATCGGTAAATGTCCATTGCCATGATGTTGGATTTCCTAAAGAAGTATCGGTAAATTTTGTTAATCCATTAACACATGTAAAGCTTGCTTCAAAATCAGCAAACAAGACCTGATCACAAGGAAGTGCCAGCCAATTATCTGCATTTTCTAACTGGCTTTCAGTACCGACATTGACTACACCTAAACCAATAGCATTTACGTTGCTGACATTCAGGTTTTCAAAACAAAACTTTCTGTGTTCTACAAAATTAATTGTAGCCTCCGTTTCACTATTAATCTGACAAGCTTGCCCTGTTGTATTTACCACCAAGTTATGAAGTGCTTGTACTGTTCCATCTAGTAAGGTCCAATGGGCACCATCAAGCAATTTTATTGTCCCAAACTCAGGTGAGCCACTGGTGATTAAACTTCCTGAGCATATAACATTTGCAATTCTACCTTCTCCACTAATAAGTACATTGTTGCTAGTTACTTGAATCTCTCCCTCAACATTATTAATACCAAATGATACTTGTACACCATTAGCTGGGATCAATAGTAAGGTATTATTTGCATTCAAATTATTTATTTGTGCAAGATTCAGTGTTTCTCTGATTGTCATCTCAACATTCGATATATCTAAGGAAGCCTCTCCGGTTGCAGTCAGGCTGGTAATATCTGCTTTGGGCATAATCCATTGATGGACAGCATTGCTTATTTCTACATGATCTGCTTTAAAAGAACCGTCAACAGACCAGTTACCAGACTGGAAGTAAAGATCGGTATCACTCAAATCCGAATCATTAAAATGAATAACACCTGGCAAATTCGAAGAAAAACTTACTACCCCATTACCAGTAAGTGTTGTGCTATCTGAAGTGAGGGTTAACGCTTTGCTAATCGTTAGGGCTTTATTGTTTAAGTCCAAAAAAGCTTTTTTGTTACAAAGCCATTTTATCTGACCAATACTTGCATTGGCTGTTAACTGTATTGTGTCTTCTCTGTTTAACGAGAGTTCGTCAATGATTACTAAATCGTTGATTGTGGGTAGTTCATTGGCAGCACTACCTCCAGATGTAAAAGACCAATTGCTTGTTTGCTGCCAATTGCCAGTATTCCCTATCCAATAAAATGTTTTTGAGTTTGAGTTTTGTGATTCATATGAAATAACTAAAGAAAAATCCTGAAAGTCATTTCTTAGCTCTCCTTTATGACGGACTAAAATTTTATAACTTTTATTTAGCGGATTAAGTAGTTCAATCTTCTCAACGTTATCTCTACTGTTATCTGCCTGAATGGCTTGTGCCTGTGGCACACTAGGATTTAGTGACCAGGGTAAGGTCACCAATCCATCTTCATCAATAAGTCTTACATCAAGATCGTTCACCAGCATTTTGTCGAGTGGATCCAAAGAAGCAGCTACGGGTGTCCCTTCAGGATCGGTCCATGCAAGCGTAATGCTGATTTTCTTGTTTGCTTGTGGTTGAATTGTCAACTCATAATTAGCATCATTCAATAATCTTTCTTCAATCAAAAGTTTATCAGTAGTATTTTCTGCGACTAAGAAATCTGCTCCCGCTTTAACATCTAACAAACCCCATCCAAACTGATAGTCGGGGCCAGGTTTAGGGCCTGCCTCTTTTGCAGTATGGATAGCCAAGGCTTTTAGTGTTGCTGCTTTCATGAATTTACCGGCATGCAGTTTTGCATAAAGCTCTTGCAACAACAGTAATGATCCGGTTACGTTTGGTGCGGCCATTGAAGTACCCGTTGAAAATTCATATCCATTTATACCATTTGCATTGGTAGAAAAAATATCCATTCCCGCACCAACCAAATCGGGTTTAATCCTACCATCGTCAGTAGGCCCCCAACTACTAAAGTGACTCATTACCACACTCGCAGGCGAAGTATAGTTTGTAACTTTTTGTACTGCACCAACCGTAATAATATTTTTACCAACAGCATCTGAAATAATGCAATCATAACCTGTACCTCTGTTACAGTCTGCTGGGCGTGTGCCGTTACCCGTATCAAAACGATCGTTGCCTGCAGCCCATACAATAGTGTAGTAAGGAGCCAGATAAGCCAAGGCATCAATATTTTTTGTTCTTTGGCTATAGAAGCCATGTCTATAATCTTCCTCTGTACTAATTGCCGGATCGCCATACCAATTCCATGTTCCGTTAAGCAAGGACCAGCCTGTTACAGCACCATAAGAGTGATTTGAAATAAGCAAGGGTTTATCAGCATTGGCTGCTGCACTCATTTCTGAAATATCATTATTAAAGTAATAGGTAAATGCACTTGCCTGAGGGGCCATACCTCTCGCAGCTGGATTAACACCTGCTGCCAAAATGGTTCCTGTTACGTGGGTTGCATGCGATTCAACATCATTCCCCTCTTTTGATAGAATCCTGTTGCCAAATTCAATATGATCCTTTACCAGGCCGTCATCCCAGACACCGCAGGTAAGTCCCCTTCCTGTTAACTGCAATGAGCCCAGCGGATTTGATAAACTAAAGGCTCCTGTAGATTTAGCCGCTCCATCATTTAAGGGTGCCCGGTAAGAAAAATGAGCTGCGTCATCCATTACCAACAACCATTTCTGTTGTTTAATGCTATCGATAAGGAGAGAAGGTATATTATTAGTTTCCGCCTTTGTTACAGCAAGCGTCTGAAGTGTACTGTCTTCAGATTTTCGAGCCTGAGCAAATTTTTTTAAGGGGTGCTCCTGTGCCAGCACTAAAGAAGCGTTTAGAATTATATATAGAAACAGGAGCCTTTGCATAATACTATACAAAGGTAAAACAAAAGTTTTGTTGATCTAGGTATAAATAATACCAGCCTTATTTTGTTTAAGGCTGGTATTAATCCTGCAATTAATTTGCATTAATTAGTCGTGAAACACCAAGATCAGTTGTTACCAAGAATTTAAGCCCATCTGTTTTAGTAGGGAAGTTATAAATTTTACTGTACTGCTTATCCAAGCTTTCTGTTTGTCTATAGAGTACGGCATCATTTTCATCAGTAATCGTAACTGTAAAGCGTTGTGCTTTCTTGTCAGCAACAGTTAGTAAGAATGAGCCTTCCTTTTTCAGAGAAATTACATTTGATAGTAAAATTTCTTTTGAATTCTTGACGCTTATTTTCTCCACAAATTTTTCTGAGCCATCATTCACCACTACCGTATAGTCACCTTCTTTCATGGCAGATAAATCATAAGGTCTTATAAAACCATCTGATTTTCTGATGAACTCTGTAAAGGTCAGTTTGTTGTCTTCATCGTAAATTGATACTTCAATGGTAGCTTCTTTGTTGCTTTTGTAAAAAAGCTGAATATGATCTGCATCTTTTTGCATTATAGCCATTTTAGATGAAGCTTTTGGATTGTCAATCCCACCGGCAAGCGCAACACTGCTCACAATGGTAAGCATAACGAAAATTGAGAAGGTCTTTTTCATGCGTCTTTATTTTGTATGACTTGAAGACGCGCAATGGCAAGTGATAGTTGCAGGATTGATGTTAAGAAAAGTTAAAGAAATCTTAAGGTTGATTAACATCTACAGCGAATTGCGTTAGCGTTGTTATAGCAATTTTAAAGCGATAAACTATACATAAATTCTTTGATTCACCTTTGAAATGGATAAAAGTTCAAACTTCATTCTATAAAGTTGACTACCACAAATTAGGTTAGTAAATGCTTGTATTAATACGGCATATAACCTAACTTCAACCTCTCGTGAAAACTAAAATCAATCCATGAAAAGACTATTAATGAAATCCCTGCTACTCATTATGATAGCAGCTACGCCTCTTCTTGCTCAAAAGAAGGGCAAAGAAAAAGCAAGTAATACAAAAGCGGCACCGCCTGTTGTTGAACAGACCAAAGCGGCACCACCTGCTCCCGTAAAATTTACTTCAGTTGAAGGAATTACTGAATACAGATTAGCAAACGGCTTGCGCGTATTATTATTTCCTGACCAATCAAAGCAGACCATTACGGTAAACATTACCTATATGGTTGGTTCTAAACATGAGAACTATGGTGAGACAGGTATGGCTCACTTATTAGAACACTTAGTGTTTAAAGGAACACCCAAGCACCCTAATATTCCTCAGGAATTAACAGAGCATGGTGCCAGCCCAAATGGAACGACCTGGGTAGATCGTACCAATTATTTTGAAACATTTAATGCCACTGAAGAAAATTTAAAGTGGGCCTTAGATCTGGAAGCTGATCGCATGGTTAACTCTTACATTGCTAAAAAAGATTTAGACAGTGAGATGACCGTTGTGAGGAATGAATTTGAATCGGGTGAGAATGATCCATTCGGTGTGCTTATGGAGCGTGTAACCTCCACTGCTTACTTATGGCATAACTATGGTAAATCCACTATTGGATCTAAAGCAGACTTAGAAAATGTTCCAATCGATAGATTGCAGGCTTTTTATAAAAGATATTATCAGCCTGATAATGCTGTATTGGCAGTAGCAGGAAAAATTGATGAGGCCAAAACCCTTGAAATGATTAATCAATATTTTGGTGTTATTCCCAAACCTGAGCGTGAATTACCCAAAATGTATACTTTAGATCCTACTCAGGATGGAGAACGTTCAGTTGTATTAAAAAGAGTTGGTGATGTACAAGTAGCTTTAAGTGCATACCATGTGCCAGCGGGTTCGCATCCTGACTACGCTGCTATTACCATTTTAACACGTATTTTAGGAAGTGCACCATCTGGAAGACTTTATAAAGAATTAGTTGATACTAAGAAGGCCAGCAGTGCCGGTGCATTTGCTTATGCCTTTAAAGAGCCGACCTTACTTTTTACCTACGCTGAAGTTCTTAAAGAAAAGTCTCTTGATGATGCTAAAAACACCATGTTAGGTGTGATGGATAATTTCACCAAGACTGCCCCCTCAAAAGAAGATGTTGAAAGAGCCAAGAATGAGGTATTGAAACAAATTGAACTGTCTTTTAACTCATCTCAATCTATTTGTTTGCAATTGAGTACCTACATTGGTATGGGAGACTGGCGTTTATTATTTATCAATCGTGATCGTATTAAGGCAGTTACCCCAGAAGATGTACAGCGTGTAGCGCAACAATACCTGAAGCCTGATAACCGCACTGTCGGTGTATTCATACCAACAGAAAAACCTGATCGTGCTGAAATACCGGGTATACCTGATGTTGAAGCCATGGTAAAAGATTATAAAGGCAATCAGGCTGTAGCTGCTGGTGAGGCTTTTGATCCATCTCCTGCTAACATTGAATCAAGAACAGCGCGTGCTGATCTGGCTAACGGCATGAAGCTGGCTATGCTTAGCAAGAAAACAAGAGGTGAAGCTGTTGAAGTAAGAATGACGCTTCGTTTTGGTGATGAGAAGTCATTACAAAATAAATCTACTGCGGCTCGTTATGCAGCCAGTATGTTGAATAAGGGTACCTCAAAAATGACTCGTCAGCAAATTAAAGATGAGTTTGACAGGTTAAAGGCCAATGTATTTATAGGTGGAGGTGCTTCACAAGCCTTTGTCATTATCACCACAACGCGTCCTAATCTTGTGGAAACGTTGAAACTAGTTAAAGAAGTTTTACGTGACCCTGCCTTCCCTGCAGATGAGTTTGAGAAAGCCATCAGTGAAGAAATTGCCGGCATTGAATCGCAGCGCAGTGAGCCACAAGCCATTGCTTTCAACAGAATTCAGCAACATATTTCACCTTACCCTAAGGGCGATACGCGATATACAGAAAGCTTCGATGAATCTATTGCTTCATTAAGAGCACTTAAGCTTGATGAAGTAAAGAAGTTCTACAAAGATTTCTTTGGTGCTAATAATGCCACCATGTCTGTTGTGGGTGATTTTGATGCGAATGAAATCAAAGCCCTTTCAGCAACACTTTTTGGTGACTGGAAAAGCAACTCGCCCTATACGCGCATTGCAAATAAAGCGATGCCTGTACAAACAATTAATGAATCTATAGAAGCACCAGATAAGGCTAACGCATTTTTTGTAGCAAGCTATAATTTCGAGATGCGTGACGACAATGCAGATTATCCCGCTTTAGTGTTGGGCAACTATATGTTAGGTGGTGGTTTCTTAAATTCCAGATTAGCTACACGCATTCGTCAGAAAGAGGGACTTAGCTATGGCGTTGGTTCACAATTCAGTGCTGGATCTTTAGATCCGGTTGGTAGTTTCTTCGCATATGCTATTTATGCACCAGAGAATGTAGAGAAACTTGAAGCGGCATTCAAAGAAGAAATTCAGAAGGTAATTACCGAAGGTTTTACTGCTGAAGAAATTGCTGCGGCTAAATCAGGTTGGTTGCAATCCAGAACAGTATCGCGTTCACAGGACGGAGGTTTGGCCGGAACATTAAACAACTATTTATTTATTGGTCGTAACATGGCCTGGGATGAAGCTTACGAGAAAAAAGTAGCAGACTTAACCCCTGAGCAGATTAATGCTGCCATGAAAAAACACTTAAAGCCTGAAATGATTAACATTATTAAGGCAGGTGATTTTGCAAAAGCCAAAGCGAAGGCAGAAGGTAAATAAAAGTTAGTAATAATTAGAAAAGCCACGGGTAGCTAGCTATCCGTGGCTTTTTATTTGACCAATATTCAAACAATCAAATCGCTTCATTAAACTTTCTATACACAATTACACTTGTCAGTAAAACATCTATTTGTACCTTTTAATGTTCAAAAAAACATAGCTAAGGATAACTTTAAAATTAATTTCTGTGAACCTAAATTTTAAAATGATACTACTTATACTATATTTCGAGTATATCTCGTTACCAAGATAACAATAGAGTCAGCCCTACTCTTAATAAGTTGATTATGACAAAAATTAAGATCGGCCTGGCTGACGACCATGAATTCATACGTAATTCAATTACCAATATCCTTAATCAACAACCAGCGTTTGAGGTAGTATTACAAGCTTCTAATGGCAAAGTCCTTCTGGAAATTCTTGAACACATACCCTGCGACATTATTTTAATGGATATACGTATGCCAGAAATGGATGGTATTGAAGCTGCTGCCCAGATAAGGCAAAGATTCCCAAAAGTAAAAGTCGCTGCCTTTTCACTATATGATACAGAAAACAATATCCTTACCATGTATGCAAATGGTGTTAGGAGTTTTATTTCTAAAGAAAGCGGCACAGAGGAACTACTCAGGGCGCTTAAAAAGATTTCGGAAAGTGGCATATACTTATCCGGCTATGCTGATGAAATTATACAAAGAAATCTTAACATGGTTACATTAGCAGAACCTGCAACTTTGTACACCAAACATGAGTCAGCGAAACATCCACTTTCAAAGTTAAGTAATAAAGAGTTAACCATACTTTACCATGTAGCAAACCATTTCTCTATAAAGGAGATAGCCGATAAAATGTTATTGAGCCCAAACACTATTAATAATAGACAAGCGGAACTAAGAAAAAAGCTCAATTTATATGGCAGAAAGGCTCTTTTAATATTTGCGCTTTCAAATAAGGCGGAGTTAAAAGAAATTTTAAATAAATAGGTAGAAAATAGATAGATATCTACTATTGCCAAAAGTTTTTCATTACAATAATGTTGTCTTAAGGTTTCCTGCAGGGGCTGAGTTTATAACTTACATAAAAGAAAAAAGATGAAGAATTTCGATTTAACAGAACTAACTGACCAAGAAAAAGCAGAAACTTTCGGGGGCGGGATTTCAATAATTCTAGCTCCGCTTGATGAAATAGCTGACATTATAGCCGGATGTAGTGCTTTTGCAGCCGGATTGGTAGCCGGCTGGAATGGTGAATGTGAATAACTACTTAAACAAATTAATATGATTAAAAGAAATGATTTTTTGCTTATTGAACTAACTCAAGATGAAAAAGAGATGATTAATGGAGGGGGCTGGCTAGATGATCTTTACAACGCAGGATGTGCTGTTGGATCGGCTGCTCGTGCATTTATTGATGGATGGGGTGCAGCTCCTTCATGGGATCCAAATGTTGGACCTATGAGACCAGCAGAATTCAGATGATTCTATAAACCCATTAACGGAAAGCAGTGTGTCTTTAGAGAATACACTGCTTTTATTCATTAACCATGAATTTCTCATACATAAAGAGATTACTTATAAAAAAAACTTACACTTCGAAGTGGTATCTATTTGTTTTAGGAATGGTTGTATACTCATTTATTGCTCTTATAATAGTATCCCCAATAATAATTGGATTAAATAGTATTGATAAATTCCAGCCCTTTTTAGGCAATTATACACCAAAAGAAAGATTTGTTTTAGCAGTTCTGTTAGCCCCATTAATTGAAACTTTAGTACTCCAATCCTTTCTAAATAGCATATTATCGTTTATTAAAATCAAAACAACTATTGCCATTCTCCTTTCTTCTATAGTCTTCTCATTAACTCATATGTATTCTTGGTCTTATGCCTTTTCTAATTTAATTAATGGAATAGTATTTAATCAAACCTATTTTATTACGAAGAGGCGAATCGGAGAATCTCCCTTTATAAACTCATTTATGGTGCACAGCATTCATAATTTAGTATTAGTTTCTATAATGTCATAAGCTTAAATACTATACTTATTAAATAAGAAATGAAGGATAGTTTTCTATATAATCTTGGTTATGAAATTGGCCGTAATATTAATATCTTCTTACCTCAAATTATCAGCTGTGTAGGTGTTGTGTTGCTAGTCTACCTGCTTAAACAACGGTTGAAAAAGAAAAGTAAATCTAATACTCAGTAAATCTAATTACTGCTAAATACCAAATAATCATTTGAAATTGCCATCTTCAATTCTCCTTGAGTCAACCGAGCAGGTATATAGAGGAACTGTTAATAGAAGTTCGAACATAATTTATCATTCATTCTGCTTGCTGTTTTGCTTACTAATAATCTGCTCTTACTTCTTATTAGTGCCTATAAGCGTCACCTCGTCTGCTGTTATTCGTCCCGTTTCAGAAATAAGCCAAATTCATTCACTAACAAATGGCCGAATTAAGGAAGCTTATGTTCGTGAGAACCAAATAGTAAAAAAAGGAGAAATTCTATATCTGATTGGGTCCGATGTTCACGAGGAAAGAGAAAAACTACTGTCGCAAAAAAAACAAGATATTATATTACACATTAATGATCTCGTAACGCTTCTCAGTGGCTCAGCTGGTAATAATCTAAAATCCCCCTTATACAATCAAGCTTCAAATAATTATTATCAAAAAATGACTGAGGCAGTCATTCGCCAGAATAAGATACAGGTTGATTTCAACCGAAATAAAAAATTACACCAGGAAAAAGTAATAGCTGATGCTGAATTTGAAAATTATCAATTTGAATTGGATAAGGCCAATAATGATGTTAAGCTTATAAAGGAAACACAATTAAGTACTTGGCAAAATGAATTAAGAGACTATAAGCGCGAACTTCAAGAAATCGAAGGCCAGCTCGCGCAACTCTATAAGGAAAATGAAAATCTCATTGTTAAAGCCCCGGTTTCTGGCACAATTCAAAATCTGGCAGGAATTTATCCAGGGAGCATGGTATTTTCAAACCAAAATCTTGCACAGATATCGCCTGATACTAGTTTAATTATTGAGGCTTATGTAAGCCCGACCAATATCGGTCTTATTAGAATTAAAATGCCAGTTCGGTTTCAAGTAACTGCCTTTAACTATAATCAGTGGGGTATGGCAACAGGCGAAGTTCTGGAGATATCCAGTGATGTACAAGTTATCAATGATCAACCTATTTTTAAAGTAAGGTGTGTACTAGATCAAACCTATTTACAACTTAAAAATGGTTACAAGGGTTACTTAAAAAAAGGGATGACTTTACAAGCACGCTTCATGGTAACTAAAAGAACCTTGTGGCAATTGCTCTATGATAAGGTTGATGATTGGCTTAATCCAAATGCTTTCCCTGAATAAATTCTCAATTCATCATCATTAAGAAAATTTATGAAGAAGGGTGTAGAGATAAAGCAACGAGACATTACCGATTGTGGTGCAGCCTGCCTAGCTTCGATTGCCTCCTTTTACGATTTTAACTTACCTGTATCACGTATTCGCCAATTAGCTTCTACCGATAAGAAGGGAACTAATGTGCTTGGCTTAATTGAGGCCGCGACAAAACTTGGATTCGATGCAAAGGGTGTTCGTGGCACTTTTGAAAGCTTATTCAAAATCCCTAAGCCTTCTATTGCGCACATTTTTGTTAAAGAGGTTTTACAACATTATGTAGTTATTTATAATGCCACCCCTAAGTATATAGAGGTGATGGATCCGGGATACGGAAAAATGCAACGCTATAGCCACGAAGAATTTAAAAAAATCTGGACAGGTGTGCTGGTGCTGATGCTGCCTAATCAAACATTTGAAACCGGTAATGCAAAAGCTTCTGTTAGTTCGCGTTTTTGGCAGCTGATGTATCCACACAGGTCTATCATGATTCAAGCATTAGTTGGAGCATTGATTTATACTGTTATAGGATTATCGACTTCTATCTATGTTCAAAAAATCATCGATTATGTTTTAGTTGATGGCAACCGAAATCTACTCAACATCATGAGTGTAGTCATGATAGGGTTGTTGGTTTTTCAAATCTATATCGGAGCAGCAAAGAGTATATTTACATTACGTACTGGTCAATTAATTGATACGCAGCTTATTCTCGGTTATTATAAACACCTACTAAAACTCCCTCAGCAGTTTTTTGATACCATGCGTGTAGGAGAAATTATTTCACGAATCAACGATGCTGTAAAAATCCGTGCTTTCGTTAATGATGTGCTTATTAACCTTGCTGTCAATATTTTTATTGTAGTGCTGGCATTTGCATTAATGTTTACCTATTACTGGAAACTTGCACTTGTTATTTTATTGATAATTCCATTTTATACAATCATTTATTTCATTACAAATCGATTAAACAAAAAGGTGGAACGAAAGTTAATGGAAAATGCTGCCGAGTTGGAATCCCAATTAGTAGAATCCCTTAATTCAGTTAATACCATTAAAAGCTTTGGCTTAGAAAATTTTACTAACCTGAAAACAGAAGTGCGATTTGTTTCGCTTTTGAAAACAATTTACAAATCAGGTATTAACAGTATTTTCACTGTTAATTTTTCAGAGTTGTTCTCTCGCTTATTTACCATAATACTATTGTGGGTAGGCGCAGGATTTGTGCTTGATAATCAAATTACGCCAGGCGAATTGCTATCCTTTTATGCTTTAGTTGCCTATTTCACCGGGCCGGTAAGCAGCCTCATAGGCATGAACAAAGTAATTCAAAATGCTGTGATCGCAGCAGACAGGCTATTTGAGATTATGGATTTGGAACGGGAGAAGGATGAGAATACAGTAAAGGTAACACCCGACATGATTGGGGATATTGCTTTTAGAGATGTTCACTTCAGGTATGGAAGTCGTGTAACTGTTTTTCAACAATTAAACCTGACAATACCTAAAGGGAAAGTAACGGCTATTGTTGGTGAGAGTGGTTCTGGCAAGTCTACTCTTATGGCTATACTTCAAAACCTCTACCCCCTACAAAGTGGTAGTGTCAGTATCGGCACATATGATTTAAAGTATATAGATAATGAATCTCTGCGATCTGTTATCGGAGTAGTTCCTCAAAAGATAGACCTTTTTGCAGGAAATGTAGTAGATAACATTGCTGTAGGTGACTATGAGCCGGACATGAAAAAGATTATAGCTATTTGTACTGCTATAGGCATCATGGATTTTATTGAAAAGCTCCCTAACAATTTCAGTACTTATTTAGGAGAAAATGGCGCTACCCTTTCAGGCGGACAAAAGCAAAGAATTGCCATTGCGCGGGCACTATATAAATATCCTGAAATATTGATACTGGATGAGGCAACATCGTCTTTAGATTCTACTTCCGAGCAATACATTCAAAAGATGATAAATGTTTTACGAGAGAACAATAAAACCATCATCATTATCGCACATCGTTTAAGTACAGTCTTTAATTCTGATAAAATAATAGTGCTAGACAAAGGGTTGGTGGTTGAGGAAGGTAAACACGCTGAGCTCATTTCAAATCAAAAACACTATTACAATCTATGGAAACAACAGTTTCCTATGCTAGAGGAGATTGTTTAGGAAATCAGGGTAGTAGTGACGCCACAAATGAATGAGTCTATACAAAGACAAAATAAACTTGCTACCTAATTCAAATGAAAAACATCCTTACTCTTTTCTTCGTGCTCAAGTAGTTTCAGGTGATAGGATACTTTATTCTTTAAAAACTTTTGCTGCTTATCTTCTTGTAGTGTTACAAATTTGTAGCGGTCAGCAAAATCGAGACTGAGTTCGTTAGCGATTTCAAATATTGAGCAACTCCTTATCTGACTGGCAATACCACGCATCATTCGATAAGTGTTGTACTGTAGGTACAAATCTTCATCAGGGAAGGTGCTTAAGTTAACTTCCCAATGCTCCACTTCTCCACCAGGATACAATTTTCCGGGATAGGTTCTTTTTTGTTCGTGTAAAAAGAAAATATCTTCACACTTAACAATGATATCAAGTTCTCCGTTGGGATAGCGTTTAGTTACTGTTTCCAGCCGCATTAAAGAACCGATCCTAAGGTCATTTAGCGGATGATCGAAATAGATGCCAAAGCGTATATCTCTCGACTCCACATCCTGCAAAAGCTGTTTATACCTCGGCTCAAAAATGTGCAAAGGAACCAGTTCTGCCGGAAGGGGTAGAATACGAAGGGGAAATAAGGGTATAAGAACAGAACGCTCCATTGATACTTAAACAAAGAAATCCCCGAAGGGTTAATAACTTATTAAATAATTCGGTTTAACGCCAAATTCTTCAAAAAGGATATTATCGCCCTTTAAAAATGAAAGATTGATCAGGAAGGAGAAGGCAACGGGGTTTGCCCCTAATTTGCGCACCAGGCGAGCAGCCGCAGCCGCAGTGCCTCCTGTGGCTAACAAATCGTCATGAATGAGCACACGACTACCTGGCTTGAGGGCATCCTGATGTATTTCTATGGTCGCTTTACCGTATTCAAGGTCGTAAGACTCAGATAAGGTATGGAATGGCAATTTTCCTGCTTTACGCACAGGTATGAAGGGAATTTCAAGTTCGTAGGCCAATAATGATCCGAAAATAAATCCTCTGGACTCAATGCCTATAATTGCATCATAATGGTCTGCTTTAAAATCATCGACTAAGACCTGTACAATTTCGTGCACTAAGTCAGTATTGGCCAAAACAGGGGTTATGTCTTTAAAAAGAATACCAGGCTTTGGAAAGTCCGGTACATCTCGGATAACTGATTTTACTTTTTCGCTTACTGACATCTATCTGATTTATCGCTGAAAAATAGAGAAATAATCTGCTAAAAGGCCATTTATTATATGTCAGTGATCAATTTTCCATGTAAAATCACCTTATCTATTAATTGGCTACCAAAAGCATAGGGTAAAAAGGCATAGGAAGGCATGGGCTTGGTAATAAAAATGTTCGCATCCTTTCCTTCTGTAATGCTGCCATGTGTTGCACTCAATTCCAGGGCATCTGCTGTATTAATTGTTGTAGCATTAATGGACTCCTCCGGAGTAAGTTTCATTTTAATACAAGCCAAAGCAATCATCAAAGACATGTTACCACTGGGTGCACTGCCCGGATTATAATCGGAAGCAATGGCTAAGGGCAAACCAGCTTCAATCATAGCCCTGCCCGGTGGAAAGGGAAGGTTAAGAAAGAAAGCGGCACCCGGCAAGGCTGTCGGCATTACCTTGCTTTGTTTCAGCACTTCAATTTCTTCGGGTCCCATGTTTTCCAAATGATCTACACTCAACGCTCCTGTCTTAGCACCAACTTGTACACCACCGGAATTATATAATTGATTGGCATGCAAGCGTGGCTTCATACCATAAGCTTTACCGGCCTCTACAATTTTTTCTGTTTCGTCTGGTGTAAAAAAACCCTGTTCGCAAAAAACATCAATGTAGTCGGCTAGCTTTTGCTCGGCTACAGCGGGTATCATTTCCTGCATGATGGTTTGTATGTATGCTTCCTTTGTGGTGTTGGCTGGCACAGCATGCGCACCCAAAAAAGTTGTTTTAACTGTTAAGGGAGTTTGTTGTGCTATGCGTTTTGCCACGCGCAACATTTTGAGTTCGTCTTTAACGGTAAGACCATATCCACTTTTAATTTCAACAGCACCAGTTCCGGATTTTACAATTTCCCAGGCCCGCGGTAGTGATCGTTCCAGTAGTTCATCTTCTGAAAGTGCTTGTAGCTTCCGGGCTGAGTTTAAAATGCCACCACCAGCTGCTGCGATATCCTGATAAGTAGCACCCTTTATTTTCATAACAAATTCTTCTTCACGACTGGCAGCAAAAACCAAGTGTGTGTGCGAGTCAACAAAGGAAGGAAATACAAAACGGCCCGTGCAATCAATGGTCTCCAAACTTTTTACTTCGCCTGGCATTGAGGACATTGATCCAAACGAAAGTATTTTGTTTTGATGGATGATTAAAAAAGCATCCGTCAGTACAGGTAATTCAGCCATGGCTTTACCTGTTGCGCGTGTAAAACCGGCATTGCGTACCTGCACCAAACCTTTAATGTTGGTGAGTAATAAATCGCAGATCATGTTATTATTTACCGAAGGACTCGACTTTATAATCGAGTTGGGTACCAAATACAGGGAAGCTTATTTTGAGCAATGCGAAGAAACCACGGCCTTCCAAGCTAGGACGATAACCAACTTCACCACCATAAGCCCAACCTAATTGTCTGTTGAATTTTCCTTCGATACCCGCACGGAAGCCAAGCGATTGAGTACTTAAGGCTTTAACGGAATAAGTATTTGTACTTCCTGGTATTGGCTGTCCATTTACATCGCGATGGGTGTACACAACATCATCTAATCTTGTAGCTGGTGCAAAGAGTATATCGAAGTAGGTAGTTAAAATTAAATCATCGATGCCCTCTTCAAACTTATCGAAGTTAACAGCTATGTTTCTGATCCAGGTATATGATCCGCCAATGTATATAGCCTGAGAGGCTATATTAGTAAAGGGATTTACATTTCGCTGACGGTTCGGATTTTCGGGATCTGTTTCGGTGATGGGTAAGGTAGGATATTGGGTATCTGCAGTGTTAACATTGGTCAGGTCTGCATTGGTCAGGTTTTGTGCGCTAAGTGCCCTGCCCAGGTCTGTAGAGCTATCCCATAATATGGCACCAAGACGTGCGCCATAAACAATCCGGACTTTGCATGGCACTTCGGCTTGCAGGGGTACGCGCGCAGCCCATTTATTACCTGCATAGCTTTTCTTATAAAGCGTCATGTTCGTTTTAGAACTTTTCTCGAAATCCTTAATGTGATAGGTACCACCGAACTCGAAATAATTGTATACTTCAGTTTCGTTATCAACGCTGCTGTTGTTATCTGCCAAGTCTCTTGACAAGTCAAAAAAGCGCTGTGAGTAAGTTTTGCGCAAGGCCACTTTAAAGTCGGCCTTGTCTTTCATATAGTAAGAGGCCTCTATGCCATAGCCAGCGTTTACATTGGTTACAAATAGCTCCCCGTATAAGGGTTGAAAGTGAACAAAAAGCTTGTTGATGGAATAAGGCTCGTCATAAATCTCTTCAAAAGTAACGGCCTGTTTATCCTTACGTTCGCCTTGTGCAAAAAGTAAAGCCGGTGCTGCAAAAAGTATAGCAAGCACTGCGGTACATATGGCTTTGTTCATGGTGCGCATAGTTTGATTGGTAAAGGTAAGAAATATCGGTGAAAACGAATATGTGATTTACCGCTTACCAATCAGCCTATGCACCATAAAGTAACCACTGTTTTTAGCCCATTTTAGGGAGGGGTGGTAAATTAAGCCGCTTGGCTTGCTTTTCATACAGGCTTTCTGCTAAAAAGTCGTCTGTAATATGGTACCTGGCCCCTATGTATTTATAAGTAACCCCATTCTCATCCTTAACCGGAACAATGGTGGCATCCACCCAATAATGAGAACCGTCTTTCGCCCTATTTTTTACAATACCAAAGAACACCTTACCGCTCTTAATCGTATCCCAGAATAACTTAAAAAGTTCTTTAGGCATGTCTGGATGACGAAACATATTGTGTGGTTTACCAATCATCTCTTCTTTTGTATACTTGGACACCTCAACCAATTTCTCGTTTACATAGAGTATATTTCCAAACAGATCTGACTCAGACAAAATAGTTGTGATCCCGAAAACATCTTCTCTAACTTTCAACTGGTCTTTCAACCTGTTGGTTTCATCCAATTGCCTTTCAATATGCTCCTGAGTTGCCTGCAGCTCTTCTGTATTCTGCCTTAGCTCTTCCTCCTGCGAAGTAATTTGCTGCAGCAATTCATTTGTCTTGTAGGTTTTGTAGAGAATGGTAACAATATCGGCACAGGATTTCAAAAATTCGATATCAGCTTCAGTCCATTGTTTTTGTTCATGCTGATGTTCGCAACAAATAACACCGGCAATTCTGCCTGCTTCGAAGAAGGGAACATCCAACATAGATTCAATGGCGAGCGGGCGGAGGTATACATCAGAAAATTCGCGGGTTGCCTCATGCGTATGAGCATTGTTGGCTACAATAATTTGCTCGCTCAACACAGCTCTGAAATAGCCGGGAAAATCTTTCCCGTTTAGTGTGGTGCCCGACTCAAATTCTCCCGTCTGGGTATTGTGGAGCATCTCGTTGAAAATAGCGTGTGTCGATTTGTGATAAGCCCATACACTACATCTGGAAACACCCATCGTTTTAGTAATCGTTGAGGTTATTATTTCCAGGGCCTGACGAAAATTACCAGATTGCACAGACTCGTCTTTTGTGAGGCGCATGATGGCCTCGCGATTTTTTTCACTAATGCTGGCCTTTTTCTTTTCCTCATCAAGCACATCCTGTAAATGTTTTTCCTTTCTGCGCATTTCTTCTTGTGTTGCTTCCAGTTCTTCCATATTCTGGCGCATCTCTTCTTCCTGTGCACGCATTTCTTCTGTTTGCTGCTGGGTTTTTTCCAATAGAATGCGTGTGCTTTCGTTAGTACGGACAGTAGCAATCGTTGATGCAATGCTTTCTGCCAGTTTTTCTACTAATTCAATCTCGTAGTCCTCATATTTCTTGAAAGAGGCTATTTCAATAACACCATAAAGCTTTTCATTCACCTTCATTGGCACCAACAATAATGCGGAAGGGTTAGCGCCACCCAAACCAGAAGTTATGGTAATATATTCTTCAGGTACATCGAGTAGGTAAATCCTTTCTCCTTCAACAAAACATTGGCCCACCAAACCTTCGCCTATACCCACTTTTTTGGTCAAATACTTTTTTCTTTCGAAAGCATAACAAGCCACCAACTCTAAATATTGGTCAGCTTCGTTTTCTTCGTTAAATACAAATAATCCACCCTGATTACTTTCTGTGTACTTTACGACAAAGCGAATAATGTTATCGTATAATTCGGCAGTAGAAGTATTGCTGGCACGTAGAATATCACCAACCTGTGCCAGACCGGTAGTAGACCAGTTACGTCTTCGATCTGTTTCTGCATTTAGACTTAGTTTATTACGCATCGTAACTAGGGTTGCCCCCAAGCCCTCTGTTTCACTCATACCGGTTAACTGAATATTATAATTACCAGCAGATACTCCTTCAATAAAACCAGCTATTGCCTCCATTCTTGTTGTTTCCTCGGCCAACTTAATGTTATTGTCTTCAATAAGCTTTTCGTTGGTAAAACACATCCTATAAATAAGTGAACAGATAAAAACAAAAGCCGCGATAACAATTAAAATTGTTACCCACGACAAATTATTCAGGAAGCCTGCGTCATTTGCAACCCGCTGACCAATGTGACTGATCAGGCGATCCATGGTTTGCTGAAACTCTTCATAGGCAGCATCAAATTCCTGATCAAGCTTGCCTCCGGCTGCCTCTCCGGTTGAGGACATTATTACGTTCCCTAAACTATCTGTTTCAACATTAGCCTCTGCCTGCTTTTTAAAATCATACCGCTGTTTGGCTGCATTCGTTAAATTTTCAATATCACCAATAGCCTCCTTCAATATTACATCCGTCTCCTCGTCATCAAGTCTTTCAAACTTACCAAGTTCAGTTTCTTTTGCGCTGTAGGCGCCTTCCAGTATTTCCTTAGAGGAAGTGAATAGTGAGAGTACGTCTTTATCGAAGTTGAGTGTTTCATCACCGGCCATTAATTCTTCAAACCAAAGATGTGCTTTTGTTGATTTGTTTTTGATATGATCACCTAAACTGATATAGGGCAGGTTGCGATCATATACAGCTATGGTGTTGCGCTGCACATAGGCAATGAGTATTGACACAACGATACCAATAATGGCAAAGGTAAGTGTGTACCTAAAAGTACGTGACTGTGTAAATTTCATATTAGAGGGAGGTTAGACTTTGTTAAATTAGGCAATAAGACCTAAACTAAAAATTAAAAAAGCAATTGATTATGTATGCATACTGATCATTTATGAAAAAAATTTAGACAAAGTCAGTTGAGCGCTGCCAAACAACGTGTCGTTAAATTTAAGCAATAATTTTCATGGGATATATTGAATCAATCAACTAAATTAATTCTTTGAAAAAGTGTAGCATTTTATATTCATCGCTAAAATCTTATATAGCTATCTAATTTATACACACATAAAAGTCCATGCCAAGGTGTAAATAGTTTACAAATGTTTACATTTATAGAAAAATTAATTTAGATTTGTCTAAAATTTTAATTCATGCAAAAACTGGTTTTTTTACCCTTTATTGTACTCCTTACTTCCATACAGGTATTCAGTCAGCAAAGCCAGGCTGGCTACCATCTTTTTAAACCTGTGCCCCGCGCTAACATGCGCACCTTTGCACTAGACAGACCGGATATTACTGAAACTGCACAGACGGTGGACGCAGGGCACTTTCAATTTGAGGGTGATGTGGTAAAGTGGGTAAAAGAAAGTCAGGGGAGCAGCCCAAGAACAATCAATGTATGGAGTGGCTTGTATAAAATGGGGCTTTCTGCTAATTGGGACATACACCTGGGTTATGAACTTTTTAATATCTATCAGGATACAGAAGGAAAAAAAATCGATGATGGAGCCGGAGCTTTAACACTCCGACTTAAAAGAAATTTCTGGGGTAATGATGGCGATAAGAAAACAAGCTTTGGTGCCATTCCTTATATAACCTTTGCCCCAGGCAATGCACTTGAATTTAACGATGATATACAGTTTGGTGTTGGCTTTCCCTTCTCATATACTTTAACTGATAAATTAGGCCTTGGCGCACAACCTCAAATAGATTTTGTTCCAGATGGTACTGGTGGTCATGACTTTAGTTTTTTTCAAACTATCGTAATTGGTGGTCCCCTACTCGGTGAGCTTGATTTTTATGCAGAGGCAGTTGCCTTCTTTACCGCTGCGGATAATAACTACTTATTAAATGGTGGTCTGATTTACAACATTAGTCCTAATGTAAAAGTTGATATGGCTACTAACTTAGGCTTAAACAAACCATCTCCCACGCGATTATACTTAGGTCTTTCTTTCAGGATTTGAAAAAGAATCTGTACACACTACTTCAGTTACCGTATGTTAGACCTGTGTACAGACTCTTTATCACCTATCACTTTTTATGTCGCGGTTCATAAATCAATCTTAAAAAAGAGCTTAGCCTTTCCTTTTCTTTTGAAACAGGTATGCCTGGTACAATGCCCACCATTAATGAGTCGTGTATGACCAGGCGCATTTGAGGCCTTATCACCATATCAAAGGCATTTCGCTCAAAACTTTTATTAAACTCAATACCCACAAAGTTTTTTGTACCTGGTATTACATAATGAATGTTTGTGTTGACTTCCATGGCCTTATCCCAATTGCCGCTAATAAAGTTATTGGTTAATCTTGGCCCGGCATATATAAGTGAATGCCAATCTGCACCTAAACGTTTAGCAGCTACTAAAAATGGATTGATGACGCTACCAGTAACGAGTTGATCTTTTGATAAGCGATCAAAATCCTGAATACGCAATTCATGAATAATTCCAAGGGCCATTGATAACCCTGCTTTTGGTTTAACCAGAAAAGTCCATTGCGCTGCAGTCTTAATAGATTCCAGCCGATCGGATGGACGGCTTTGCTCCTGCCCTGTTTTATTAGGTAGATAAACTGAAAAAGGTAATTCTACTTCAAGACCCAACCTGTCGGCAACGGCCCACTCGTACTCTACCAGAGCGATGTATTTATCATGGCCAAATTTATCTGTCATACCTAAACCGACATTCCACTCCCTTTCTCCTTTGCGGGCACCCAGGTCACGAATCAAATCAATGTATAAAGGCTCTGCGTGATTAATCTTTGCCTTTTGATTAGATATATTTTTTGTAGTATCCGAAAAATCTGAGGCATATGCACACAGGCATACGCACATCAATATGTGTGTAAGAAAATATTTCATACTTTAAAATAGTTATCGGTTAGCTAGCCATGCGTGAAGGATAGTCCAGATGGCAAGCAGCGTTAACAACAATAAAAAGAAAAGATTGCGTTTAAATTTTGCTTTCATGTGTTAATATTCATTTCTTAAATTATAGACACATGGAATCACCTGAATTATCAGACCAATGAGTGTAATGCATTATAATGGCGATTTCATAGTTATAACATAAAGTAATCATGACCGATTGGTCATAAAGGCAATACTTTGTTATAACTAGGCTCGTGGTGGGGGCGCTGCTACATCAGCGCTTTGCTTAATTAATCTGCTGGAATAATTAGCTCCAGATAATTTTATTTTGGTTGGCAGTTCAAAAAAAGTAAAGAGAAAGACTGGAGGTGAGCACAATTTTATGAAAGTAATATGAGCACTTTTTTCTCCATCAGGGTCTTCGTGTTCTGGGATTGCGTCATCAAAATCCAGCATCTCTTCAGCCACGAGTTCAACAATTGATTCAATCTCATTGATAAGAAGATCTTCTTGCTGCCAGGCTGTAGTGATATCCCGTGGGTCTATGCTGATATTTAACATGTAAATAGCCAGTGCCACACACAAGAATCGAAATAACCCTATTTTCCGAAGCTGACTCACTGTATTTACAGACTTAATTACTTAGTAATGCTTTTTAACGCTTTGTGACTGGCTGCTAATATAGCTTCTGTTATGTTTTTATCTATGCTATTGGAAATGAACATCGCTTCAAATTGTGATGGTGCCATGTATATACCCTGCTCAAGCATACTTTGAAAATAAGCACCGAACATTGTTGTGTCAGATTTCTTGGCTGAATCATAATCTACCACGTGTTCATCGGTAAAGAATAGGGTAAACATTGAACCAATCTGATTGACTGAGGCTTTAATACCAAACTCTTTTACCTGAGCACGTAGACCCTCAGCAAGCATTGTGCCCGATTGGTTAATATTGTTATATACTGAAGGATTCTCCTTTAAATGCGTGAGTAATGCCTTGCCTGCAGCCATTGCTAAGGGGTTTCCTGACAAGGTTCCTGCCTGATAAACTGGCCCAGCTGGCGATACACAACTCATGATCTCTTTCTTACCACCATAAGCGCCCACAGGTAAACCTCCACCAACAATTTTACCAAGGGTTGTCATGTCAGGTTCGATACCAAGCAATTGTTGCGCCCCACCTAATGCTAAACGGAAGCCCGTCATCACCTCATCAAAAATTAACACCACACCATGTTGAGTGCACAGCTTACGGAGGCCTTGAAGATAATTTTCATTAGGCAAAACACAACCCATGTTGCCTACTACCGGCTCAAGAATAAGTGCAGCTACTTTATCTTTATTCTCATTCAGTATTTTTTCGACTGCGTCCAGGTTATTGAATGGCGCTGTTAGTGTATCGTTGGCAACACCTTTTGTTACACCGGGACTATCCGGTACACCGAAAGTCATGGCACCACTACCCGCTGCTATTAAAAAAGAATCTGCATGACCGTGGTAACAGCCTTCCATCTTAATGATTTTATCTCGACCAGTATAACCACGCGCAACACGTATGGCAGCCATTGTAGCTTCTGTACCAGAATTAACCATGCGTACTTGTTCAATAGAAGGAACCAGTGAGCAAACTAACTCTGCCATTTCCACTTCACGTTTTGTAGGTGCACCAAAGGAAGGTGAACCTTCCAATGCTTTTTTTACTGCTTCTTCTACCACTTCATGCGCATGACCTAAAATCATAGGTCCCCATGAATTAATCAAGTCAATAAATTGATTACCATCTTCATCAAACAGATATGCACCCTTTGCATGGTGCATGAAAAGCGGATTGCCCCCAACGGCACGAAATGCGCGTACAGGCGAGTTTACGCCTCCCGGTATTACTTGTTTTGCTCTATCGAAAAGTGATTTACTTGTTTCGCGATTCATCTTACTTAAATAAAAACTGATTTAGACGCTAGTAGGTAGCTATTACTTCAAGCGATCCATTTTGAAATTTTACAAAGGGCACTGTTTGGTTGAAATTACTGTAACGAAAATCAAAGCCGGTCATCATATAAGGGCTTTGAGTTTCTTTATTGAAACCATCCTGCAGATAAACGCCATATTTGTGAAGACCGTGTCCTAACACCATCATCATTTCGTAGCCGGTTCTGGCGTAATTAAGGGAAAGACTGGAGGGTGTTCTTCCGTATTTTTTTATGAACTGGCGATTAAAATCAGCATATACCCTGTTGTTGGCTGCTACATAATTTGGTGCATATAAAACGAAATTCATACGTTGGAATTTAGCCAAGTCAATAGATCCATTTTCAAGCCACACTTCATTGCCGATAATTAAAGTATTGTCCTTTCGGGTTTCAACGGCACTTACTGCTTTCGTGTATATTACGGGATCATCTGAAGCTACGAAAATAGCCCCTATACTATCTTTAGGAATAGTGAATTGCGATGGCGCCTTCCATTCGTCATACTCGGTAGCAGTTGCAAGCACTTCAGTAATCTTATTTGATTCTTCTTTAAACACCTCTTGCTTCAAAATTATTTTTATACCTGCCTCTTCTGCCTTAGTAATAAAATTCCAGGCTAACACTGAGTCGCGCACATTTGAACCATAAAAAACGATGCATTTCTTTTTACTACGTTCTAAATCTGTGCTTAAATACTTGGCAGCTTTTTGTCCCAGCACTTCGTAAGAGGGTTGAAAGAGAAAACCAAAAGGGTTTCCTTTTACCATATCATAGTCGTTAGAGAGTGGATTGAAGGTGTTAACTTTATTAGCAGCTGAAAATTCCTGCATCAAGGTGTTGTCTTCTCGCAATAGAGGTCCGATTACTAAATCAGCATTCTTCAATTCGTCTTTCTCGAGGATTGATTTAAGTTTTTCCTGACTACGCTCTGTATCGTAGGCGCGTAGACTTATTTTAATTCCTTCCTTTTCTAAGGAGTCTTTTGCCAATAGTATACCCTGATACATGTCGAGCACAAACTGGTTTGGTTTTTTTGCAGGGCTTGGGTCAAGTCGGTTTACTACAAAAGGGAAAACAAGGGCTACGGAATAAACATCTTTAAAAAATGATTTTGGCGCCTCGGTAATGTATGCTTTACGGTCGAGATTAAAATCATCAATTAATTTTTCAAGTTCTTCGCGATCAGCGACTGAGGCAATATTTTTTGATAAGGCGGATGCTAATGAAGCTGCGATAACCTGATCTTTGGGGTGTTCCTCAGCTAACATTCTAAGCGTTTCGGTATCGGAGATTTTATTGATATAATTTTCTTTCGCACGATTAGCTTCCGCCTGAAGTTTTTTATCCTTTAACGCATTTATTGTTTTTACACCTTGAAAGATATCACCAGTCTCGAGCAGGTTGAGGGCCAGCCAATAATTAACCTCCTCAATTTTCTCCCAGTTGGGATATAACATTTTGATCTGATTCAGCATATCTTTTGATACACTGAAGTAGCGCTGTTTAAAAGCAGCTACTGCGTAATAAAAAGAGGCATACTGCGAATAGTCATTGGCCTGATCGTAAGGAATAACTTTTTTAAAGTTTTCCATGGCCAGGTTATACTTACCTTCCTGAAAAAGGAGTTTAGCATTTTTATACTCTTGCTGGTAGTTTACTTGCGCAAACGAAGAATTGACAATTGACAATTGACAATTGACAATTATCAAAAGCGTTAAAATTGAAAGTTTCAAATTTCTTTTTTTCATAAGCAATTGTCCATTGTTAATTATCCATTGTCAATTGATTTACTCCCATTCAATAGTAGCCGGTGGTTTTGAACTGATATCGTAGACCACGCGGTTTACGCCTTTTACTCTGTTAATAATTTCGTTTGAAACCTCAGCCAGGAATTCATACGGTAAATGAACCCAGTCGGCTGTCATACCATCTATAGAGCTCACCGCTCTCAAAGCAACTACACGTTCGTAGGTTCTTTCATCACCCATTACCCCTACTGATTGTATTGGTAGCAGCATGGCTCCAGCCTGCCACACTTTATCATACAAACCATGTTTGCGCAAAGCACCAATAAAAATGGCATCTACTTCTTGTAAAACACGTACTTTATCAGCGGTTATATCGCCTAATATACGGATGCCAAGACCCGGTCCCGGGAAAGGATGCCTTCCTAAAATAGTGGGATCAATGCCTAGTGTTTTACCAACCAGCCGCACTTCATCTTTAAATAAAGTATTGAGTGGTTCAACTATTTTTAATTTCATTTTTTCAGGCAGGCCACCCACATTGTGGTGCGACTTAATCGTTTGTGAGGGGCCCATGACCGGTGCCGATTCAATCACATCCGGATAAATAGTGCCTTGCCCCAACCACTTAACATCTTTAATCTGATGTGATTCCTCATCAAATACATCGATAAAGGTTTTACCAATAGCCTTACGTTTGGCCTCAGGCTCTGTTAAGCCATTCAGCGCAGCATAAAATTTATCTTTAGCGTCAACTCCTTTTATGTTAAGCCCCATGCCTTTGTAGGATTCCAATACCTGTGCAAATTCATCTTTACGCAGCAAACCATTGTCCACAAAAATGCAATGCAGGTTTTTGCCAATGGCTTTATGCACCAATATAGCAGCAACGGTTGAGTCCACCCCACCAGAAAGCGCCATGACCACCTGATCGTTGCCGAGTTTTTGTTTTAAATCAGCAATAGTAGTTTCAATAAATTGGTCAGGAGTCCAGTCTTGTGCACAATGGCAGATATGTACTACAAAATTTCTTAACAGGTTTTTACCCTCAGTGGAGTGGGTCACTTCCGGATGAAACTGTATACCAAAAGTTTTTTCCTTCTTGATTTGGTAAGCCGCTACACGTACGGAGGAGGTACTGGCAATTACCTCGAAATTATCTGGTACAAGTTCTATTGTATCTCCATGGGACATCCACACCTGGCTGTCGAGGGAGATTTCTTTTAACAATTCATTGTGGTGATCAACAGTACTCAGCTTAGCACGGCCATATTCGCGGATTTTGGAAGGGGTGACACTTCCGCCCAATTGCTGGGCCATCAGTTGGGCACCATAACAAACACCCAATACCGGCACTTTACCCCTGAAAAGGCTTAGGTCAACAGTCGGAGCATTTTCCTGACGCACAGAACAGGGGCTGCCGGATAAGATTACTCCCTTAATGTCGGGCGTAAGCGCGGGAACCTTGTTAAATGGATGGATTTCACAATAAACATTGAGTTCACGCACCCTGCGGGCAATCAATTGGGTGTACTGAGAACCAAAATCAAGGATAAGAATCTGTTGTGCCATCCGCAAAAATAAACAGTATTTTCAGAGCTGTGCTGCGCAAAAAGTAAAAAGCGAGCTTATTTTCTTCAAATTGAAGCTGGTAGTTGCATCAAGGGGCAGAACAAGTGATTTTCAAGTAATTTTACAGATATGCTAAAAGTTTCCTGCTCTTGTGTATTGGGTTTATTTCTTCTCACTTATGGTAAGTTATTGGGACAGGTTGTGAATACCGCCACCATGGATACGTTAGAGACAACCATGCTTGGCCATGTGGGCTTTGGCGCTTAGGTAGACACCTACTACGCTTATAATTTTTTAAAGCCAGCTGAAAACCAAACACCTTACCTTGTCTCATCAGCAAGGCATAACGAAGTAAGCATTAACCTTGCTTACCTTGATGTTAGATACCGATCGCAAAGAGTACGCGCTCGTTTTGTGCCTGGGTTCGGTACATATGTGAACGCTAATTATGCGCAAGAACCAGGATCCCTCAAGAATATTATTGAGGGTTATGTGGGTGTGAAGATATTCCCGAAAAAAGATATTTGGGTGGACATGGGCGTTCTTGGTTCTCCTTACACCAATGAGAGTGCTGTTTCAAAAGATCATTTAATGTATTCACGGTCATTCGCTCCAGAATATGTTCCTTACTATTTATCAGGTTTGAAATTGAGCATCCCGCTCGGGCAACAAGTAAATCTATTTCTCTATCTACTAAATGGCTGGCAAGTAATCGAAGATAATAACGACTCTAAATCATTGGGTACTCAGCTTGAATTTAGGCCCGGTAAAAATCTACTGATCAATTGGAATACTTATATAGGAAATGAAGGCAGCTTGCTTAATCCAACCTTCAACACACGCTATTTCAGTGATCTCTTTTTTATTTACCAAGTGAATCCTCACTTGTTGATGACCGCTTGTATTTACGGAGGTGTTCAGGAAAAAGACAACAATACTAGTAGTACCTGGTGGCAAGGAAATATTAATGGACGCTATCAGCTTTCAGATAAAATTTCTATTTCAGGGAGAGTAGAGTACTTTGATGATGCTGATAACGTTGTGGTGAGCAATGATTTTCTTCTCCCCTTTTCAGCCGGTAGTGCAGGGCTCTGCTTAAATTTTAAAATAGGAGACAACGCAATATTTCGGTTAGAGCAAAGAAGCTTCTTTTCAAAAGCATCTCTTTTTGAAAATAGGCAGCAGGAATTTTTTAAATCTTATAATTTGATCATCAGTAGTTTAACGGCCTGGTTTTAAATGATCCTGTGTATCATTCTTATCTACGTTAGCATCGGGTAATCCTAAACGCTTTTTGATAAAGGAAGTTAAAGCTTAAGAGAAAACACTTTCCATCTCTATTGCTAATGGTTCTTCCAATAAAAATTCCAATGCCTCTTTTTCACTATCAAATGCCCTGAAGTCAGTGCCCATAAAAAAGTTAAATGCTTTCAGGATTATCTTCTTCGGCTCGTTCAAACCGATAAGTGCATTCTTTTTAAGGTATGGCTTCACTTCATTGGTTTCATTTTCAAAAAACCGAACAAAGCGTGGGGTGATGTACATATTAGTGTAACGTGAAATCACCAGCTTGAGAGTACCCTCAGCTTTAACAGCCGTTTTCGCCTGGGCTGCCAGGGCTAGCATTTCATCTTCTTTGCAGCCGGCATAATCAACCACTATGATGGATTTACCCTGAAGTACTATGCTTTTGATTCTGCTCATGTTATGAATACTAAACGGGGTGCTTAGTTAAGAACAATCTTACCCATTCACCTTAACCAATAGACTATCCGTTATTCAAAGGGAACATTAATGACGGCAATTTCCATTAAAAAACAAAAGGATGCAGCTGTTCGCTGCATCCTTTTATGTTATAAAACAATAAGCTTAGCTCTTGCTGTAACGCTTACGTTCGTTTTCAGTTAAATAGATTTTACGGATACGGATTGACTTAGGCGTCACCTCTACGTATTCGTCACCTTGAATGTATTCCAACGCTTCTTCCAAGGTATGCTTCAAAGGAGGAGCTATTTTCATCTTCTCATCTGAGCCTGATGCACGCATGTTGGTCAGCTTCTTAGTTTTGGTTACGTTAATTACCAAGTCACCTGCACGGCTGTGTTCACCGATTACCTGACCTTCGTATACTTCTTCACCATCATTAATAAAGAATTTACCACGGTCTTGTAAGTTGTGTAAGCTGTAAGCAATGGCTTCACCTTGTTCCATTACAATCAATGAACCGTTAATGCGACCAGGGATCTCTCCTTTATATGGCTGGTATTCTTTAAATCGGTGTGTTACAATGGCTTCACCAGCCGTTACGTTAAGTAAGTAATTTCTCAAGCCCATGATACCACGTGAAGGAATCAAAAACTTCAGAATCATACGCTCGCCTTTAGGCTCCATGTTTAACATTTCACCTTTGCGTTGCGATACAGTTTCAATGGCTTTACCAGCTACTGTTTCAGGTAAGTCGATAGTTAATTCTTCCACCGGCTCACACTTAACACCATCAATTTCGCGGAAGATAACCTGTGGCTGACCGATTTGTAATTCGTAACCTTCTCTGCGCATGGTTTCGATCAATACAGACAAGTGTAGTACACCACGTCCGTATACCATAAAGCTATCGGCAGAACCTGTATCGCCTAAACGAAGTGCCAGGTTTTTCTCTAATTCTTTTTCTAAACGCTCGCGGATGTGGCGTGAAGTAACAAACTTACCCTCTTTAGCATAGAAGGGTGAATTGTTAATGGTAAAGAGCATACTCATGGTAGGCTCATCGATAGAAATGGCTTTTAATGCTTCAGGTTTTTCAACATCGGCAACAGTATCACCTATTTCAAATCCTTCTATACCAACCAATGCACATATTTCACCGGCAGATACCTGCTCTACTTTTTCTTTACCGAAGCCTTCGAAAACGTAAACTTCTTTTACGCGGGTCTTTACAATTTTACCATCGCGTTTTACCAAAGCAATCGGTTGACCAGCCTTAATGGTACCGCGTTGTACGCGGCCAATGGCTACACGACCAATATAGGCCGAGTACTCAAGTGAAGTAATCATTAATTGGGTTGCTCCTTCATCAACTTTAGGTGCAGGAATGTGTTCTATAACACCTTCGATAAGGGGAGAAATATCTTCGGTTGGTTTTCTCCAATCGGTGCTCATCCAACCATTTTTGGCAGAACCATAGAAGGTAGGGAAGTTTAATTGGTCTTCAGTTGCATCCAGCGAGAACATGAGTTCAAAAACCTGCTCATGCACTTCATCAGGTGTACAGTTTTTCTTATCCACCTTGTTAATTACCACGATAGGTTTTAAACCCATCTGCAATGCCTTTTGTAATACGAAACGAGTCTGAGGCATTGGCCCTTCAAAAGCATCTACTAATAGTAAACAACCATCAGCCATGTTCAACACACGTTCTACTTCACCACCAAAGTCAGAGTGACCGGGGGTATCAATTACGTTGATTTTATAATCTTTATAGCGAACAGAAACGTTTTTCGCCAAAATTGTAATACCGCGCTCGCGTTCCAGGTCATTGCTGTCCATGATTAGCTCGCCAGGGGTCTCGTGGTCTTTAAAAAGTTTACCGGCCATGAGAAGTTTGTCAACAAGGGTAGTTTTACCGTGGTCAACGTGTGCGATAATCGCAATGTTCCTGATTTTATTTACTTCCATATTGTTTGCTTCCGCCCCAGTTTGGACGGTCTTTGCTTGAATTTAAGGCCGCAAAGATAGCTGAAAGTTATGGATTTGCCTGAGCGATTTTGAAAATCTAATGAAAGGATAAAGTAAGCACCTGTATCCGAATAAAATTTGTCAGGAGAGGTTTAGGCGTTCTTTAAGTATTCTAAATGGTTAAAAACCATCCGAATCTCTCCGTAAGTATACTCATCACCCAATTTTTCTTTAACAGCAGAAAGGGTCGGTTCCTCTGTTTCTTTAAAGACCTGCTGTATAACGGCAAGTTTTTCAGCACTCACCAAGCGATCGATAGCTATAGCACCAGTTTTAACATATTGAGCAATATGCCCTTGAATGGTGGATAATACTAAGCCTCTCGACTCGGCAATTTCTTCCAGCGACATGCCTTTGTCGAACATCTCCCTAGTTTCGATGGCGCTACCACCCTTGGCTAGTGGTTTTGGGGGCGCTACAGTTTTAAAATAATCAGGCTTGCTATCGAACATGATTTCATCTTCTAAAAAGATATTGCATAAGCGTTGTGCGTGAGCGCGGACAATCGAAAGGAGTTGCTGTACTTCCTGCACTTTCTGCTTTACTTTCTTCTTCGTCCTGTAACTTTGTTCGTGCGAGAGCAGCGGAAGGTAGAAATCATTGTGGAGCAATTCGTAGAAATGTTCAATTGATTTTCTTAAGCCTTGTTCAAAAACCTGCTCTGCCTCAACACTCGATACATCCTCACTTTTGCGCTCTAACCAGGATCTTGTTTTTAGGGCCAGCTCATCCAGGCTGATAGCCTTTGCCATCAGCTTTCCACTCAAGTGGATAGCGTTACCATCTGGCGACTTCTGCTCGCCAACAGCTGCTGCCCATGCTGAAATGGCATCCTTAATTTTTGAAAAAGTGAATGAACGGGCAATCTGCAATTTCGTGTGAATAGCCTTTTCTGTTTCAAGCAATTCATTGAGCTCTGTAACTGTTTTTAAATTATTAGAGTAGCGAATCACCTGAGGATCGGTCATGATCTGCTTCGGAGCAATAGGTGTTTGTAATATCAAACCTTCAAGTGAAGTACAGCGGCTAAGTGCAACATACACCTGACCAGGCGCAAATGAACTCCCTGCGTCAATCATGGCCTTTTCAAACGTTAACCCCTGACTTTTGTGTATGGTGATAGCCCAGGCTAAACGTATAGGATATTGTGTAAAAGTGCCCAGCTCCTCTTCATCTATTTCATCGGCTTCTGCCTGGTATTTATACCGAATGTTTCGCCAGGTTTCTCTGGTCAGGTCAAAAGTAAATCCATCATCAAACTGTACCTCTACAGCATCTTCATCAACAAAGGTGACGGTAGCCATTTTACCATTGTAGTACCTGCGTTCTTCTCCCGAATCATTTTTAATGAACATGATCCGCGCACCTTTTTTCAAAACCAATATCTCATCCGTTGGATAACTTCTGTCAGTAAATTCTCCTGTAATAATTGCCTTAAAGCGATAGGCCTGACCTTCGAGGTTGCTCAATTCATACTCATTAATGCTATCTGCTTTTTGGTTGTGTGTTGTTAGCGTTATGGCACCATCAATTTTCTGATGCTGTAAACGGGAGTGCAGCAAGTCTAAGTCACCATTAGTCACTTTACCCTGCCTGATATTATTAAGTAAATCAATAAAGGTTTGCTCGTTCTGCCGGTAGATTTTTGTTAACTCTATGTTAAGGGGCTTTGCCTCTTCCATTACTTTAGCATGAAAGAAGAAGGGACTTTCGTAATGCTCCTGCAGGATAGCCCATTCATCGGGCTTGGCAACAGGCGAGAGCTGATATAAATCGCCAATGAATAATAATTGTACACCACCAAAAGGTTGTTGGCTCCTTCTTACTACTTTCAAAATCGTATCTACTGCGTCAAGCATATCGCAACGCACCATGCTAATCTCATCGATGATCAGCAGTTCGAGTTCCTGCAGCACATCTCTCTTTGTTTTGCTCAGGTGAAGATTTTTAAAGAGATTATTCCTGTTGGTAACCTGAATAGAAGTATTAGCCGTGTGGTAGCCCGGCAAGTAAATTCCAAAAGGTAATTGAAACAGCGAGTGGAGTGTCATACCACCGGCATTGATGGCCGCTACACCTGTTGGTGCAGCAATGGCTAAATTCTTTTTGGTAGTAGCAGCAATATGACGAAGAAAGGTGGTTTTACCAGTACCTGCTTTACCTGTTAAAAAAACAGAGCGTGAAGTGTGCTGAATAAAATCTGCAGCCAGTGCAAATAATGTATTACTTGAATCGCGCATAACGAGTTAACTAAAATTATGAAACGATCCTTTCCAAAAAATATAATGCGTATTTTGATTACACATTAAACCTCAAAAAAGTACCCATGGGTAAGTCGCGGTTGTTCTTAGATTTTAAAAAGAACTCACCAAATTCAGGTGTAACCTGAAAATGCGATTTAACCACATTTACGCTTACCAAAGACGAAAGCCCCACAGCATAGGTGCTCAAAATAAAGAAGGCGTTCTTCTTTTCAAGCAATTCACTCGCCTGCTGCACCAACTCATCTAACTTCTCTTGCAAGGTCCACTTTTCTCCATCCGGTCCGCGTCCGTAAGGGGGCGGATCCATGATGATACCATTATATTTATTGCCACGTTTCACTTCTCGTTTTACAAACTTGAGTGCATCTTCATACACCCATCTAATGTCTGCAAGATCGTTTAACTGCATATTTTGATTAGCCCAATTTATACCAGGTCTTGATGCATCTACATGCGTAACATCCGCACCGGCAGCTTTTGCTATTACACTGGCAGCACCCGTATAGGCAAACAAATTGAGTACGCGGGGTTTGGCTGTGTTCCAGGATTTTATTGTGTTATAAATGAAGTTCCAGTTTTCGCCTTGTTCCGGAAAAATGCCAACATGCCCAAAGCTTGTCAGTGCCAGGCGAAGGGTGATGCTTCTATCCGGTAATGGGTAGGCAACATTCCAGCTCTCTGGCATATCCTTGCTGCGTTGCCAGCCACCTTTTACGTCATCGCTAAAACGAAATTTATCCTTTTGCTCTCGATCAAAACGAGCATGAGCCAGTTTTCGCCATTCATCATCACTCAATACTTTTTTCCAGATGGCCTGTGGTTCAGGGCGAATAAGTGTGTATTTGCCGAAGCGCTCCAACTTTTCTCCTTCTCCGGAATCAATCAGTTGGTAATCTTGCCAGGAGGCGGGGTATAGCAAATTCAACATTTTAGATTTTAAAGTTCAAAATTAGGAAAAAGCTCCATTCTTTGATTTTAAATTTTGAATATTGAATTTTGAATTAAACTATGCACTTCCGAATTACCAGCACACAAAACCCTAAAGTTAAAAGCCTGCTTGCCCTGGAGAAGCCGCGTGAGCGAAGAAAGCAACAGCTTTTTATCATCGAGGGTAGAAAGGAAATCAGTATGGCGATAGAAGCTGGTTATAAAATCGGCAACCTATTTTTTTGCGATGAAATTGTTGATGTCGCTGATATTCCCGCTCAGTTAAAAGATGAAAAATTACTGATCCCTGTATCAAAAGAAGTGTTTGATAAAATTGCTGTGCGCGAAGGTACTGGCGGTATGATTGCCGTTGCCGAAATGCGGGTGCATGCGCTGGATCAGATTCAACTCAGCAAAAATCCCTTGCTCCTTATTTTAGAAGGTGTTGAAAAACCGGGCAACCTTGGGGCGATACTCCGCACGGCCGATGCTGCCAATGTTGATGCCGTTGTTATCTGCGATACGCAAACTGACTTTTATAATCCCAACGTAATCCGATCCAGTTTAGGTTGTGTGTTTACTAAACAAGTAGCTGCGGCCACTTCTGAAGAAACCATTGCATGGCTTAACAAAAATAATATTGCTATTTATTGCACTTATCTTCAAGCCTCTCAGCTTTATCATACCATCGATTACCAAAAACCTTCCGCCATTGTGATGGGCACTGAAGCCACCGGACTAACTGATGTATGGGTAAAGCAAGCCAATGCCAACATTATCATTCCTATGTTGGGTAAGATTGATTCTATGAATGTGTCTACTGCTGCAGCGGTGGTGGTGTTTGAAGCAAGAAGACAAAGAGGGTTTTGATGAGTTAATTATTAATGAGTTGATGTGCTGATGAAAGGCATCGGCCATTGGTAAAATGTAGTGATCCTCATCAGCACATTAACGAATCAGCACATCATCAGACCGGTTCCCACAATTCAATCTTATTTCCTTCCGGATCGTACACCCAGGCGAATTTACCGTAAGGTTCATTCATACGGTTGTCATCTATTTTTACACCAGCTTTTTTTAGCTTTTCAATGAAGCCATCCAGGTCGTGTACACGAAAGTTGATCATGAACATTTGTTCTTTGCTGCCAAAGTAATCGGTGTCTTGTTTAAAAGGAGCGAATACCGTTGGACCCTGTTCGGTGATCCACAACTCGTTACTTTGTGAGTCGTTAATACCAAAATGTATACGATACCATTCACTTAATGCCTTTGCATCTTTAGCACGGAAAAATAATCCACCAATACCGAGCACATGTTTTTTAGTTTCCATAAAATAATTAGAAATTCAAGATTTCAGATTTCAGATTTCAGATTTCAGATTATAAAAAAATTTATTTCATAGTTTGAAATCGTGAATCGACTTTTTAACATATTGATTCATCGCTTTACATTAGCTTCATAATATTCAATCCATTGCTTGGGTGTTACCTTAGAAACCAGTTCCCCCATTAATTCAAAAGGAATATCTTCTGGTTTTTTAAAACGAATACAACACTTAACCTTATCCAATTTCTTTGCAGATATTTCTTTCCATTCACGTCTGAACCAATCGAGCAAGTCCCCTTCGTATAAAGCCATGTGGTAAAAAGAAATGTAGTTTTTCTGAGAAGCGATATTAATAAAGGGCAAAGGCAGTTTAGGATCGCAGTGGTACCCGGACGGATACAACTTATGAGGCACCACGTAGCCAATCATGCCATAGCTCATCACCTCCTCAAAACCTTTCGGCAGGTTTTTCCTGATTTGCTTTCGCAATGCTTCAATAGCCTTTCGCCTGTCATCAGGAAGACTGACAATGTATTCCTCAACGGTAGCAGCTTTTGATTGCATGTGTTAATGAATTATGCGGGTAGCACTTCTTTTTTTCTGAGTAAGCCAGCGCTGATTAAGGTAATAATCAAACCCACTGGAAAAATTTCCATTAAGGTCATGCTGAAGCGCATCAAAGGGTTTTTATACATCGTGGCCATGCTGTCGAGGCTCGTTTTCATTTCAGCAATGGCTGCTTCACTGGCGCCTTCCTGCACCAGTTTATCCATCTGCGCCTTTGTATACCACTCTACAAAATCCGAACCTGCTGTATTAAAATAGATTTCCCAGGTCGTGGCATACATAAAGGAGGCTATCACGGCTATCAGTATTCCGATCTGAAAAGCCTTACCGAAAGTAATGACACCATTTTGATGGCGATCGCGATAGGTTTTTACAGCCACAAAAATGAGGGACAGGGAGATGATCATGGTGCTGAAACCGATCAGCATGCCATAATCCAGGGTGGTGCCATTGGCCCTGAAAATGTACTGGGTTATTAATAACATGAGCGAAACCAGTGCACCAGCAATGAGTCCGTTGATTACAATTATCTTCTTCATAAATTTTGTTTTATGCCTCAAACAAAGTGACAAAGGGCATTTTATCCTTCACCCGAAAGGGTGATTGTCTATAAACTTACTGAAATCACCTGAAAGTTGGAGGGAGGCAATTCAAAATTTCAGATTTCAAATTTTAGATTTTAGATTTTAGATTTGGAATTGTGGGTAGGCTTACAACGCAAGAAAATTCGGAACTTATATTTCATCAAAGAATGCGCTGACCGCTCATCCGCTCAGCCAATTTGAAATTTGAAATTTTGAATTATCTGATCAGACTTAAGGCTTTTGCCTTTTGGATGGCCTGGGTTCTGCGATTGACCTCGAGCTTCAGGAATAAGTTGGAGGAATGGGTTTTAACGGTATTGAGCGACACAAATAACTTATCAGCTATTTCCTGGTTAGATAGACCCTGGGCCATTAAGCTTAGCACCTCCAGCTCTCTTTTGCTGATGCCAAGTCGGTTAAGCTCTGTTTCGTTAAAGGTGAAATCACCCTGAACAATCACCTGGGTTTTGGTTCGGGTAAGTTTTAGTCCCGTCCAGATACCCACTGCAGTAAAAATAACAGCCACCACCCCGAGGTAGAATTCAATGGTTAAATCCTTGACCATAAAACTGAACTGAAGCCATTGCAGCAGAAAAAGTAAAATGGCCAGGGCGAGACTGTAGAGAAGGATGGTGCGCTTCATTTAGTCTTAAAATTACAAGGGTCTTGTAAGGAAGCAAATCAGCGCAACAGAAAGTTTGATAATCGGCTTACAAAAACACCATGTGGTTCGTGAGGATAAGAACTAAGGCTGGGCGTAAAATGAGTACATTTTTCCAAAGGCTTTATCTATTTAACTTTTAGTATATTTTTGCGCCAATTTTGTTGTAAGCAATATATATGGCCTCCGGTATTTTTACAATTTTAGATGATGTTGCTGCTTTAATGGATGATGTTGCCACTACAAGTAAAGTGGCCACACGCAAAACAGCCGGCATATTGGGTGACGATCTGGCTGTTAATGCGGAAAAAGCAACTGGCTTTCTTGCCAACCGTGAGCTGCCCGTGCTTTGGGCAATTACCAAAGGATCTTTTATCAACAAGCTCATCATTGTTCCGCTTGCCTTACTCCTTACAGCATTCTTTCCCGTGGCAATAAAAATTATTTTAATATTGGGTGGACTGTATCTTGCCTATGAGGGTGCCGAGAAGATTGTAGCATTTATTTTTCATCGCTCAAAAAAAGGCAAACAGGTAGTTGACCAAGCAAAAGATGACAATCGTGAAGTTGAGAAAACGAAAGTAAGATCTGCCATCACCACCGATTTTATTCTTTCGGTAGAAATAGTGATCATCGCGCTGGGCACGGTCATCGAAGAAAAACTCCCCATCCAAATTCTCACCGTCTCTATTGTTGCGCTTCTAGCAACTGTTGGTGTTTATGGTTTGGTTGCACTGATTATCAGAATGGATGATATGGGCTTCAGGTTCATCAAGCGATCGGAAGGCAAAGGTTTATTTTTTATATTAGGCAAGGTGTTGGTAAAGTCGCTGCCTTGGGTAATTAAATCGTTTAACGTGATAGGCACTATAGCACTCCTGCTCGTTTCCGGTGGAATCTTCGTTCACAGCATTTCTTATTTACATCACAGTTTTCCACAAGTGCCTTTGATATTGAAAGAATTTATCATAGGTCTGGTGGCAGGACTTATTTTGGTTGGTGGTGTGAGTGGTGTAAAGAAAATATTTGGGCGGAAGTGATGTGCCTTTGGTCGGTGTTTTCACCGACCAACTGATCTATTTTACAAGTGTTCCTCGTAGTGAGTGATAAACCCCCAGTCGTCTTTGTTGTGCCTTTGGTCGGTGTTTTCACCGACCAACTGATCTATTTTACAAGTGTTCTTCGTAGTGAGTGATAAACCCCCAGTCGTCTTTGTTAAGTTCATAAAATTTATACGTTGAGTACTTATACTCTTCTGGTAGTTTACATAAATCTGCCTTCACTGGATTATAGTGCATGTAGTCAATTTTTTGTGCGGCTACCTTCCGGTTATACATGGTAGCCTTGTAGGGCCTCCTCTCCCAAAAATGATAAATGCGATCGTGTTGGGTACTACGGTATTGCTCTAGTTCCATTGGTGCAAATTTTAAAAGTCTAAACTTAATCTGTTGAGCGGTGAACTTGAGAAAAATCTGTTCGGTGCTTTTGCTAACCCATGCATCTTGTCTGCGCCACATGAGGTGTATGTGATTTGGCATGATGACAAAACCGTAAAGCCATATACGGTTATCGCCCACCATGAATTTGAGGCTTTCAATCAAGATATCTTTTCGCTCATCAGATAATAAAAGTGGCTGCCAGTTAAGACAGGTGGCAGTGAAGAATTCTATCCCATGAATCATATACTAAGCTAAAGAAAAATAGTACCACAATGTGGTGTTTAGAGCGGTCAGTAAAAACATCGATTGGAGTTTACGCCTTTAACCTTGAGTTCTGAACTTATCATGATAAGCATTGAGCCAGTAACCTCTCTGGTATCATCAACAAATACGAGAGTGGTCGGTGAAAACACCGACCACAGGCTAATTTTAGTCAGCAGCATAAAAATAACCGAAATCATTTTGCTCTAGCAGTTTTCGGCACAAGCTAGATGCTTGCGCCTGATTCCGAGAGACTCTGAGGAGGGAAAATCATCAACAAATATGGGAGTGGTCGGTGAAAACACCGACCACAGGATAATCCTCAACAGTTTAGCACAAGCGAGACGCTTGCGCTTGACTGGGAGTATACGCGCACTAGCATTGTCAATTGTCAATTTCCTCATTGTCAACTGAACTTATCCCGCCCAACCTTCTCTGTCTAAACTTCTGTATTGAATGGCTTCTGCCAAATGTTCTGTCTTAATATTTTCAGCACCAGCCAGATCGGCAATGGTGCGCGATACTTTTAAAATGCGATCGTAAGCCCTGGCACTTAATCCCAAACGCTCCATGGCCGTTTTCAACAATGCGCGCCCTGCTTCATTAATCTCGCATACTTCTTTTACCATGTTCGAAGGCATCATGGCATTAGAGTATACGTCTGTGTGTTTTTCAAAACGCTTGCTTTGTATTTCGCGTGCCTTCACTACGCGTTCACGAATTTCGCTGCTACTCTCTGCTTTTCTGCGTGCCGTCATCTCATCAAAACCAACAGGCACAACTTCTACATGCAAGTCGATACGGTCTAGCAAGGGTCCACTGATCTTACTTAGGTAGCGTTGCACAATACCCGGACCACACACACATTCTTTTTCAGGATGGTTGTAGTAACCACAGGGACAAGGATTCATGCTGGCGACTAACATAAAGTTAGCAGGATAATCAAGCGATATTTTTGCCCGTGAAATTGTTACGCGTCTCTCTTCCATTGGCTGTCGCATCACTTCTAACACAGTACGCTTAAATTCAGGTAACTCATCTAAAAACAAAACGCCATTGTGTGCCAATGAAATTTCTCCTGGTTGTGGATTACCTCCTCCTCCCACAAGTGCTACATCCGAAATTGTGTGGTGCGGGCTGCGGAAAGGACGAGTAGTCATGAGAGATGCATCGCGACCGAGACGACCTGCAACAGAATGTATCTTGGTAGTCTCCAGTGCTTCGTGTAATGAAAGTGGTGGCAAAATGCTGGCGATGCGTTTTGCCAACATGGTTTTGCCTGCACCTGGCGGACCAATCATAATCACGTTATGCCCACCAGCTGCGGCAATCTCCATCGCACGTTTAATATTTTCCTGACCTTGTACATCTTTAAAGTCAGCATTGTAGTTGTTAAGCTCAGCGTTAAAAATTTCGCGTGTATCAACGACAAGAGGTGTAATCTGCAAGCGATCTTCAAAAAAATCAACAGCCTCTGCTAAGGTTGACACTGGAATAACATCGATGCTATTCACAATAGCTGCTTCGCGTGCATTGTCTTTAGGCAGCATAATGCCTTTAAAGCCTTCCTTTCTGGCTTGTATGGCAATGGGTAAAACACCTTTGATAGGGCGAAGTGTACCATCTAAGGCCAGTTCGCCCATCACCATGTATTGCTCAAGCTTCTCCGTTACAATTTGTCCTGATGCTTTTAATACACATAAAGCAATGGGCAAATCGTATGCTGATCCTTCTTTTCTTAAATCTGCAGGGGCTAAGTTTACGACAGTCTTTTGTCGCGGCATGTAATAGCCAAAAGTTTTTAGAGAAGATTCAACGCGGTGCTCACTTTCTTTAACGGCACCATCAGGCAGGCCACTCATCCAAAACTTGGCGCCTTGACCAACATTTACTTCTACGGTAATGGTACGGGCATCCACTCCTTGTACTGCACTTCCGAATGTTTTCGCCAACATGGCTAAAAGGTATTATTTCCCAGCTTCTTTCTTAGCAGCTTCTGCTGCCTGCTTTTTTGCTGCTTCTTGCAAATCAAACAATTTTGCTTTCAGCATATTCAGCTCTTGGGCGAGAGCTGCTTTCTCTTTTGATGTATTTCTGTTTATAACAAAGGACCAACCAGCATCAACCAGCAACATGAGTAAGCCTGCAAAGGTTACCCATTTGAACATAGGTACATAGCTTACCATTTTAAATAACAAGCCTGTGTCGTTATTTAACATGATGGTAAAGATGAAGGCGCCTAAATGAAAAGCACCAAATGCTATGTAAAAAATAAGACGATTGCGATTCATGATCTTCGTTTTCGGTTATAAGGACACTGGAAAGTTAAAGAAAAATGTCAGACTTTCTGAATTTCTGTGAGTTTACGATACAAACCACTATTGGCAACTAGTTCCTCATGTCTGCCCCTTTCAACGATTTCACCGTTTTGCACCACCACAATTTCATCTGCATGTTGTATGGTGCTTAGGCGGTGTGCAATCACAATAGAAGTCCTGTTCTCCATCAACTTGGTGAGGGCATCCTGCACAAGGCGCTCCGATTCAGAATCCAGGGCAGAAGTGGCTTCATCTAAGATTAAAATCGGGGGATTTTTAAGTACAGCACGTGCTATGCTTAAACGCTGACGCTGCCCACCAGATAACTTACTGCCACGTTCACCAATGGTAGTTTGGTAGCCCTGCTCAGTTTGCATAATGAAGTCGTGTGCATTGGCCACCTTAGCTGCCTGAATTACATCTTCTTCACGCACGTTTTCCATACCAAAGGCGATGTTATTAAAAATGGTATCGTTAAATAGAATGGACTCTTGTGTAACCACACCCATGACACTACGCAACGATTCCAGCTCATAATCCTTCAGAGAAAGTCCATCTAGCAGCACTTCACCTTTTAGTGGATCATAGAAGCGAGGCACTAAATCGGCCAGTGTAGACTTACCACCGCCTGATGGTCCTACCAGGGCGAGGGTCTTTCCTTTTTTAACAGACAGGTTAATGTTTTTAAGCACTACATTGTCATTGTAGGCAAAACTTACGTTGCTGAATTCTATTTTATCCTCAAATGATTTAAGGACAACAGCATTGGGTTTACTCTGAATGGCGGATTCGGTGTCAATGATTTCGAAAATACGACTAGCAGATACCGTTCCTTTTTGAACTGAAGTGATTCCGTTAGAGAAATTCTTAGCCGGTTGTATCATGGAAGCGTAGATTGCGAGGAATGCCATGAACTGTGAAGCTTCTAATTCAGCTGATTTTCCTAATACTAGATTACCCCCATAATACACAATTATAGCGACAACTATCACACCTAATATTTCAGAGACTGGGGAGGCTAATTCATTTTTACGCGACAAGGATAAGTTTACCTTTCTATGATATGTTGTTTCATTATCTATCCTGTCAAGCACAAATTTTTTAGCATTGAACGCATTAATAACGCGCATGCCACTAAATGTCTCATCCAGGATATTTCCAATCCTACCCAATGACTCCTGACTTTGTGTTGCCCTTCTTTTTAGCTGTTTAACGATACCGCCAATAACAATCGCAATGATTGGTAACACTAAAAGAGTAAAGAGCGTAAGCTGAAGTGAAATAGTTAGCAAAACTCCCAGTGAAACCAGAATAGTAATCGGTTCTTTCATAACCGACTTAAGACTGTTCACCACTGAATTTTCTACCTCACCCACATCGTTAGTGAATCGTGAAATCAAATCACCTTTACGCTGATCATTAAAAAAACCAATGTGAAGCTGCATCACTTTCCCAAAAATGTGCATGCGTAAATTTTTAGTTATGTCTACTCTAAGTTTTGAGGCCGTCATACGTTCGCCATAACGAAAAAGGTTGGCCAGAATAACCGTAATCACGATAGAGGAACAAACAAAAAGAAGCGCCTCTAACTTACCATATTCTAAAACCACTTTTGTAAAGTAATAATTAAAGGTTGCTGTGAAATATTTAATCGATATTTCAAACTCAGGAAGTATAGGGACAAGTGTTTGGTCTGTCGTGTTGAACAGCACGTCAAGCATGGGTATGACCAATGTCAGGTTTAGTACGCCAAAGACTGTACCGAGAAGAGAAAAAATAAAAAACTGCACCAAACGTGAAACAAGCTTAGGTGCGTAACTAAATATGCGGAGATAAACCTTCATCTTTTAAAATTCGTAATGACGCTGCGCGATGTTCCAACGCAGACTTAAACTAGCAATTGTACTATTATTCTGATAAAGCGGATCCGGACTTTTACTATCACGTGTAATAAGCGTGGCATCGATAAAGAGATTATGTTTCAACATCCAGCTTCCTGTAAAGCTTCCGTACATAATATCTTGTTGTATACCCTGGCCAATAGTATTGTTAAAGTCCTGCTGCCGGGTTGTATAATTCTTCAGAATGTTACCACCCCAGTTTTCATTTACACCATCGCGACCGGTCTTAATCATGATTACTTTTGCAGTGAGTGTTAATTTTGGCACAGGCTGATAACGAATGATCCCTAATAGCTCCTGAAAATTAGAACCTAAGGGATGTGTCAGTGACTGATTAAAATTGGAGTAACTTCCATATTTGGTGTAGTGAGAGAAAGTAAAAGGTCTTACGACATTCATCTCGCCTTGTATATCAAGATTAGAGACGCCAAAAGCATCGATATATTTTAAGCCTGCTTGTGCAGCGAATTTATTGGCCCACCAGCCATTGCGTTGCCTGATATTGTCAAGTAAAAATTCATCGAGTGTAAGCTGGCCATAGAGCTGTACTTTTTTAATAGCATTCCATTTAAAGTCGGCACCCAGTAATACGTTATCACGACTTCCGGTTTGATGTTCAATGGCTCTGTAAAAAATAATTGGGTTCGCATAGGCAAAATCAAACTTACCCTGATTCAACGAGTCAGCGCCAAACACCACCGATTCAAAAACACCAATGTTTAATTTCTTACCTACGTTAATGCTGAAATGATGCAAGGCCACAAACTTTTCCGGGTAACCTGAATCACCAAAAGAACCGCCCGCGTTGCCTCGTGGCTCAGCAGTATAGCGGTTGATCAGAAATAAATAATTGAGTTTCCAGACTTTCACATTTCCTTTTAAGAAAAGTCCTGGTGGTGAATAATCAGACAAAATCATTGATCGATGGCCATTACCTATGAAAAAACGATCGTGTCCGAACTGCAGGTTGATGTGTTTGGTTGCTTCGAAAGTGATGTAGCCTCTGGCTTGCAAAAAGTCTACACCCGGCCCTCCTTTATACCCCTTCCAGAAACCTTCGTGCGGCACCGCACCTATTCGTCTTCTTTCATCGTTCACATATTCTGGCATGATCATCTGATTTTCGGTCAGGTAGGTATAGAAACCCACTTTACCATCTACCATACCTCTCACTTCTGCTCCTCTTGTATTAATAAAGAGCTGATCATCGCTTAAACGTGTATCAGTTCCTGCTCCTGTGTATAAAATAGGATTTATATGAACATCAAAATCTTCGCTATGGTGGCTATAGAAATCGGCCTTCTTTTTATAAAAGTGCTTTAAAATGGTTTTTTGACTATTGGCTTCATCGGCCTGGCTCCACTCCCAACTATCATTTCGGATATAGGCGGCATTAAATTGATCGCTTTTCGAGGTCAGCTTGCCATCTGCATCAACAGAGTCTATAAAAGCCACTACATCCGAGCGCTTGTACTGTTTTACACCTGTAAATATTTGAGGATAGATTTTCCCTGACTTTATTTCGTAGCGATCAATGCGCTGGTAGTAGTCCTCATTCAGGGGTATGTAGCTACTTTGAGCAAGTGCCAACCCTGAAAAATGGAGGAAAAGCCATAAAAACGCTGATTTTCTTCTCATAAAAACATAAAATTAAGGCTTTCGATGCTCTTTTTGCTGTTTTTCAGGATTTATTAAAAAGGGGTGCTTGTATTTTGCTACTTGACTCCTATCTTTGCAGTCCCTTTTGAGAAAAACATCAATTTTGATATGAGAAACGACATTCATCCGGAATATAACGAAGTTGTTTTCCACGACATGGCAAGCGATTTTAAATTTTTAACTCGCTCTACCCTTAAGTCTAAGGAAACTGTAAAGTGGGAGGACGGCAAAGAATACCCTGTAATTAAGGTCGAAGTGAGCTCTGCTTCACATCCTTTCTACACTGGTAAGAAGTTGTTCGTGGATACTGCTGGTCGCGTTGAAAAATTCAAGAACAAATACAAAAAAGCATAATTACTTCTTCTAATTATTTTGCTAGAAATCCTTCCTTGTCACTGGGGAAGGATTTTTTCATTTATTACTGGCTCAAAAAAATCATCTATTTCACGCTTATCACTACTATCCAGCTACCAATCAGAAGTTATTGTAAAAGAATGACAATCCGTCAGACCGCTGGACGCTGAAGAAAATAGCAGTCAGACGGATCCAAAGCATAAAAAAGGTTAGCGAAAAAGCTTTCACATATTTGGTAATCAGCTTTCATGATTGCGCTGAAATTACCAATAAGCCCTTATTTTTACTCCATGAATCTTGTACTAATTGACGATCCCAACTTTCGCATCAATCTGTTGCCTTTCACCTTTACACGACCCGTTGCTGATATACGCATCGGTATCATCACCATCCGCGAAAAGTGGGAGCACTATTTTGGTAACAAGAGTTCAAGCCTTACTGAAACTTACCTTCAGGCAAAATATCCAGCACTGGCAACAACCGACAACCTGCTGGTTAATGGCGCCTTGTGCCCTGATGAAAATGTAGTAAGTGCTATTAAACAACTAACAATTGGCCAAAGCCTTGTTAGCGGAAATGTGGTGCTGGCAGCACGCACAACAACACTTGATCTTTCCTCGGCAACACAAAAAATAAACTACAGCCATACCTTCACCTTAATTGACCAGCCCTGGAAAATTTTTCAGCACAATGCAGCTGAGTTGAAAAAAGATTTTTTACTGATCACCAAGGACAGAAAATCATTTGGCATACAAGACAAGCATACCATTGTCTATGGTGCTGAAAATATATTTGTAGAAGAAGGTGCCGACATTAAAGCTGCTGTACTCAACGCAGAAAGTGGACCAATCTACATTGGCAAAAATGCTGTTGTGCAAGAAGGCTCTCTGATTAAGGGATCTTTTGCTTTGTGCGAAGGTGCTACCGTAAACATGGGTGCAAAAATGCGAGGCGATTCAACGATTGGTCCGCATTGCAAAGTAGGTGGTGAAATCAGCAATAGTGTGTTGTTTGGTTTTAGCAACAAAGGTCATGATGGCTTTCTTGGTAACTCTGTTTTAGGTGAGTGGTGTAACTTGGGTGCAGATACCAACACTTCTAACTTAAAAAATAATTACGATCAGGTGAAGTTGTGGAGTTATGCCAAACGCGGCTTTGTTAACACTGGTCAGCAGTTTTGTGGTTTAATGATGGGCGATCATAGTAAGTGTGGCATCAACACCATGTTTAATACCGGCACTGTGGTAGGTGTTTCTGCAAACATTTTTGGCGATGGCTACCCGCGCAACTTCGTCCCTTCTTTTTCCTGGGGTGGCGCTTCGGGTTTTATTACCTATCAACTCAATAAAGCCTTTGAAACTGCCGAACGTGTGATGGGCCGCAGACATATAGCACTTACTCAACTTGACAAAGACATATTGAAACATATCTTTGATTCAACCGAAGAATTAAAGAAAGCCTGACGTTATGCTCTTCTCTCAAATACCCGGACTAACAGAAGTAAAAAAAGTTTTGCTGCAAGCGGTGCAAAACAATCATGTGGCACACGCCCAACTTTTTTTAGGTGCTGAAGGCGCTTTGAATTTACCGTTGGCACTGGCTTATACTACTTACCTGCATTGCCAGAATCCTGGTGAAGAAGATGCTTGTGGTGTTTGTGCAGCCTGCAGTAAAAACCTGAAATTTATTCATCCTGATACGCACTTTGTTTTCCCTATCGGGAATATCAAGGGAAGTAAAGACGAAGAGACTTTTAAAATTGAAAAGCTAAAAACCTGGAGAAGCTTCTTATTACAACAACCATTCGGAAATATAGAAGACTGGGCTAATTTCTATGGAGGCGAGGACAAGCAAGCTAATATTTCAAAAGAAGAAAGCCGCGAAATAGTGAAGGCGCTTTCCTTAAAACCTTTCGAGAGTAAAAATAAGGTGATGATCATCTGGCAGCCTGAATACATGCACCCATCAGCAGCCAATGGTATTCTCAAAATATTAGAGGAACCAACACCCAACACTTATTTTATTTTGATTACCAATGCGGGTGACCGTTTGTTACCTACCATTTTATCGCGTACTCAACTGATTACTGTACCGCTCCTTAGCGATACAGCATTAGAAAACTACCTGATGGAGCACATGGAGGTGGATGAGAAGCGCGCAGCCAAGGCAGCTCAACTGGCAGATGGTAATTTGAATCTTTCCTTTAAAATATTATCAAAAGAAGAAGACAACAATACGCAACGTTTTATTGAATGGATGCGCACTTGTTTTAAGAAAGATTTCATCACGCTGGTTGGCATGGCTGATGAATACCATAATTTAGATAAACTAAGTCAGCGCGGCATGCTCACCTATAGCATAAACATGCTACGGGAAACGCTGCTTCATTTATCCGGAGCGAGTGCCATTAATAGAACCCGGGGTGAAGAGTTGCAGTTTGTTCAAAACTTCGGGAAAGTGCTTAACTGGCAAAAAATAGAAAAATCAGTGCAGCTCATGAGCGAGGCTACTTATCATTTAGAAAGAAACGGCAGTGCTAAAATGATATTTCTCGATCTTTCTGTTAACTTGTCTAAAACACTAACTAATAATTAGTTGATTCGTTAATATGCTAATTCGTTGATTTGCTTATTCAATCAGCACATTAGCATATCAGCACATCAGTTCATTTTCAAATTATAGAGTATGACCATACGCATAGGTACCCGTGGTAGTAAGCTGGCTCTTTGGCAGGCAGAACACATTGCACAATTACTACGTCCCTCGGGCATGAAAACCGAGATTGTTACCATTGATACCAAAGGAGATAAAATACTGGATGTAACCATTGGCAAGATTGGCAGCAAAGGTGTATTTACAGAAGAAATTGAAGCCAAGCTATTGGATGGAAGTATCGATATTGCCGTGCACAGTGCCAAGGATCTATCCAGTGAGTTGCCTGAAGAATTAGAATTAATTGCCTTTACAGAAAGAGAGCAGGTGAATGATGTACTGGTGAGTACGAACAAACACCTGGATCTATTTAAGTCAGGCTTACGCATAGGTACAGCCTCCACACGCAGGGTTGCTTTTTTAAAACATTACTACCCTAACATTGAAGCAGTAACTGTACGTGGCAACTTGCAAACACGCATAGAAAAAATGAAGGCTGGCGAATGTGATGCCCTCATGTTAGCTTATGCTGGTGTTCACCGCTTAGGCTACGACAACCTGATTGCTGATAAAATTGAGACAAGTTATTTTGTGCCGGCCGTTGGTCAGGGCACCATTGCAGTAGAGTGTCATAAAAAACTTGATTTCAAAAAGAAGGATGCCGTGCAGCGTTACATTAATCACCCTGACACTGAAGACTGCTTACGCGCTGAGCGCTCCTTCTTAAAAACTTTGCAAGGTGGTTGCAGCATACCTTCGTTTGGTTACGCGCATTACGAGGGCAATTTAATTACACTAAAGGCTGGCATTATTTCGTTAGATGGTAAACGTGTTGTGAAGATAAAAGACGCAGCTCCTGCCATTGATGCTAAAGAGCTGGGCAGAAGAGTCGCCATGGAAGTATTGGCAGAAGGCGGACAGGAAATTCTCAACAAAATCAGACTCACGCAAGCTTAGTCAAAGAACGTTAAAATATATTGTATCAGAATTATATGAATCGCATCAGCTTTTTCTCTTTGTTCTTATCCTTTACTTTTTTATTGGGTTGTGCACAAAATAAAAAAACCGATTATGTAGTGACTATCAAAACCAAGTATGGTGACATGATAGCCATCTTATATGATGAGACACCTAAGCACAAAGAAAATTTTATTAAGCTGGCGGAGAAGAATTTTTTTGACAGCTTACTCTTTCATCGTGTCATTCCCAATTTTATGATACAAGGAGGTGATCCTAATTCAAAAAAAGCAGATGCAGGGCAACCTGTTGGCACAGGTGGGCCAGGCTACACCATACCTGCGGAATTTGTTCCTTCACTGTTTCATGAAAAGGGTGCCCTTTCGGCAGCCCGTTTAGGCGACATGCAGAATCCACAAAGAGCCTCTAGTGGCTCTCAGTTTTATATTGTGCAAGGCCAGGTATGGAAAGAGAGTGATTTATTAATCGATCAGAACAAATTGGGCATGGGCATGCAGCAACTCATTTCAAAACCAGAGAACAAACCTTTATATGATTCACTGGTGCAATTATACGAAACCGATCCAACTGCCTATCAGGCTCGCATTAACTCACTCGCTCCGAGAATTGAAAGGGAAACAGGTATTAAAGTAAATAAGGATATGGCACCCGAGCGATTAAAGGCCTACACAACAGTGGGAGGAGCACCTCATCTGGACGATCAGTATACAGTATTTGGAAAAGTGATTAAAGGAATTGAAGTAATTGATAAAATAGCTGCTTTAGAACGTAACCGTGCAGACAGACCTAAAGAAGATGTACGCATGTTTGTTACCGTTGAAGAATTGCCTAAGAAAAAAATAACCAAACTTTACGGTTATCAATATCCCGCAGTTGAAAGAAAGAAGTAAAGCACAGAGTACACATTTAAAACATTATATGCCTCGATTATTTTTGAAAATTAGTGTACTGCTACTTCTGCTGATAGGTGGCACAGGTGCTCAAGCACAACAAGCCCTTATTACCATGAAGGACAGTGCCCGTGTCTCAACAGAAATTAAAAATATTCAGGGGAACTTACTTGTTGTAAAAGAGGGTGCATTATCACTTAACCTGATTGCCATTGTTCAGTTTGAAACAGAAGATCCACAGTCAGTAAGGATGGCTCTTTTGGAAGGTTTACAGAAAGAAAATATTGTCGTTTACTTTGGCCAGGAAAAATTTGTTAAAAAAACAGAGGTGCCTGTCGTAAGTGACACTAGCCAACAAGTTGTTAACGCTGTTGTTGATTCTGTACTTGTCGACAAACCTGTTCAAAATACGATCGCAGAAAATAGAATTGAGACTAAGGAAGATGAGGAGGAAGTTCTTGACTTCGAGGATGAAAGTAACATTGGAAATTTACATTTAGGAATCGGCATAGGTCTTGATTATGGAGGAATTGGTGGACGATTAACTTTCATTCCTGGCGATGCTAGTAAATCATCAGTGGGTATTTTTGTTGCCACCGGCTTTGCCTTGAATGGGCTTGGTTTTAATGCAGGCTTGAATCTCCGCATAGGGCAACAAAGAATGGTGCCGACAATTTCAGCCATGTATGGTTATAATGGGGTTATTAAAGTAATCGGTGCATCGCAATATGACAAAACCTACTATGGACCTTCAGTCGCCATCGGTTTTGAAAATAAATCAAGAAACAGCGATGATAATTACATTCACCTTGAGTTAGTGATCCCCTTTAGGTCAGCCGATTTTCATAATGATATAAAAGCATTACAAAATAATCCATCGATTGAAATCAGCGCCCCCTCACCTGTGTTGATCAGCATCGGGTATCATTTTAAGATTTAAATTCGATGATCGAAGCTTGAGGTTCGATGCTCGAGGCTGGAGGCTAGATGTTTGAGGCTAGAGGCTAGAAATTCGATTCGAATTACCTCATCAACGAATTAACATATCACCGAATCAGCACATCATCAAATCAGCACATTAACTCTTTACCAGCAATCCTTGCTCATCCAACTCCTCTCTAAGTTCCTTATGTGCTTTCCAGAATTTTGATTTTGTAATTTTAAGGTATCTTTTAAAATCCGGATTATCTAAAATAGAAGCCATTAAAGGGTCTTCCTCCAGAAATAAGATAATCCAATACTGCACGTTATCCTCCTCAGCGAAAAGCTTCATGTGTGCTACTGCTTCTTTTTGCTTACCTATGTAAGTGTAGTATGCTGCGAGCCCCAGGTTCTTATACAAGGACTTATCTTGATCAATGAATAACTTATAATCCCGCACTAACTCCTCAGATTTTTCTTTGAACCCTTGTTGTGCCAATACATAAGCAATGGTTAAATTCTCATGTCGGTAAATATCCATTTGCCGCGACTCACGAATCTGTAAAAATCGTTTATAGTACTGGTAAGCGCCTTCATAGTCCTTCATGTAATAACTTACTTTACCAATGTCCTGAAGAATATCAAAACGCGTGGTGTCTTTGGCAAACTCAATCAGCAGTAAGTCTCTTGTCTTCTTTGCATCCTTGTTTTGAGCAAATGAAATAAAGGCGCTTACATATTTTGCAAAAGGATTAGCTGGATTATAGGCCAGGGCCTTTTCAATATACACTACCGACTCCTCTACAAAGCCATTTTGAATCAACGCATTGCCCAAGCGTAAATAAGTATAACTCGCGGTTGTTGAATCGAGGGAAGCAATATCTAACTGCACACCCTTTAAGGCATATGATAAATATTTTCCGGTGTTTGGATTATAAATCGAATAAAAGTCTGACAAGAAACCAATTACCTCTGCTGAATTCGGATTGTATTCAAGGGCTTTCTCAAGATAGGGCACTGCCGACTCATACTCTTTTTTAATCATATAAGCCAAGGCCTTTGCGACAAGACTACTTCCTAGTTTTGAATCATATAAAAATGCCATATCAGCATATTGGTTGATTTCCTCTGCATATCTTTTCTCAGCTCTGAATATATCATGATAATAATACACTATTGCTATATCCGCATAAGCAACTGCAAACTTTGGATCTTGTTCAATCGCTTGTTTAAAGAATTCTATAGCCTTTAACTCGTTTTCTTCTCCGCCTGCCAGCTGTAAATTTTTACCTTTTAAATATAAATCATAGGCCGTCAGATTTTCAGTCGGTCTTTTCTCAATTCGTTGTTTTTCATCTGGTGTAATGATGGCCTTAATTTCTTCCGCAATGCGTTGGGCTATCTCCTCCTGCAATTGAAAAATATCTTTTACTTCTCTTTTATATTGATTAGACCATAAGTGTCTATCAGTAGATGCTTCAATCAGCTGTATATTAAGTAATATCTGATCACCGATCTTTTGCCCACTCCCTTCAACAAAGTATCGCACATTCAACTCCTTGGCCATCTCCGGAATTGACTTAGTGCTATTCCTGTATTTTTCAGATGATGTTCTGCTGATTACCCGCAAATCTTGAATTTTTTGCAAATTCAATAAGGTAGATTCCATTAAGCCATTGATCAAATAAACATTTGTAGAATCATTGCTCTCATTCTTAAAAGGCAAAACGGCAAGAGATTTTTCAAGTCCTCCCTCATTCTTTGCGACAACGCTCCAGTTATATATAAGGATTAAAACCATTACAACGAAGGTAGCACCAGCTACTGCTATCCATAGCCTGTTAGGCTTTTTGCCAATAGCCGCTGGGTTAGATGTGACTTCGGGATGCTTACCCACTTCACCAGGAGGATATCCGTAATACTCGCGAAAGCATTTAATAAAATAGGAGGTGCTGTTAAACCCAACCTGGTGCGATACCTCAGAAACGTTTAAAGACCCGGTGCGCAGCATGGCCATGGCGCGGTTTAAGCGCACCTGATTAATCAACTGACTTACCGAAAGCGTGCTTTCCTTTTTTACCTTCCGCAGCAAGTTGGACCTGCTCATGTTCATGGCATCGGCCAATTCGGAAACGCCAAATTGCTCGTTAGCCATATTTTTTTCAATGAGGGTAGTTACCTGACTCAAAAATTCATTTGAAGGCGTTGAGCTGGTGGACATAAGAAAGCGCTAGGGTAAAATTTTAACAAAATACTGTCACAATATGCAGTAAAAAAATGGACTGAGCACGTACAGTTAAGGACTTGTAAAGACCTGAAATTTCTCAGAAATACCGGCTTTGCATCAAAATTTATACTTCTGCATCAAAATTTATATGTTTTGCCACAACTTTAATGCTTTTAGCCGCATAGGTATTTAGTCGTCAAGCACCTGCCAATAGTTCTTTGCATGGTCAACTAAAATTTATTCACCTATGAAAAACAGAATGATTAACCCATTAAAGGCAAGTTTCGCAATTGCATTGCTGGCCATGTTATTAAGCTCGGGCGCTTGCCAGGACAAAAAAACTGCAATGGAAAGTAACCAAGGCAAAAGCAAGGCGCAGGCACCTCAAATGGATATTCACACAGCTGTGGTAACCGGTAATCTCGAGGCTGTACAGATGCACATAGCCGCAGGCACCGACATAAACACAAAAGATCCATTTGGCGGATCAAGTCCGCTGATCAGCGCTGCCGTTTTTGGCAAGTCTGAAATTGCAAAAGTATTAATTGATGCCGGTGCGGATATCAATTTTCAAAACAACGAGGGGTCTACTGCTCTGCATACCGCTGCCTTCTTTTGCCGACCTGAAATTGTAAAAATGCTATTGGCAAAAAATGCAAATAGAACACTAAAGAATAAGTACAATTCAACTGCCTACGAAAATGTAGCCGGTTCATTTAGTGAGGTAAAACCGGTGTACGACATGATGGTTAGCGCGCTAGGCCCTATGGGTTTAAAACTAGACTATGCATACCTGGAAAAGACACGCCCGGAGATTGCCGCTATGCTAAAATAGTTAACATGAAAATCCGTGTTGTCTGACTAAAAAAAGGCTGCAAAGCAATTTTAGTCAGACAATAATTAAATCAAAATTTAAAAATATGTTAACTGCTAACAGACGATACGACATTGACTGGATAAGGGTAATTGCTATCTGGTTGCTCCTCCTCTACCACACTGCCATTGGTTTTCAACCCTGGGGTATGATGATCGGATTTATTACAAACGCAAAACCATGGACGGCCTTATGGACGCCCATGGCTATGCTGAATGTGTGGCGAATACCTTTGCTCTTCTTTGTGTCAGGCATGGGTGTATACTTCGCAATGCAAAACAGAAACTGGAAAGCACTACTTGAAGAGCGTGCTTACCGAATACTTATACCCCTTGCATTTGGCAGCATTTGTATCGTGCCCATTCATATATATTTAATGAGTGACTACTATGGGATGAGGTATACTTACTTTCCCTATTCAGGTCATCTTTGGTTTTTAGGAAACATCTTCGTTTATATTCTACTCTTTACGCCCTTATTTTATTTTTTGATGAAAAATGAGAATGGAAAATTTGCCTTGAGTATAAAGAAAGTAATGCGCCATCCTGTTGGTTTACTCATGGTGGTTGTTACTTTTATCATAGAAGTTTTCATTATCAAGCCCCAGCCTTATGAATTTTATGTGATGAATTTACATGGCTTTTTTCTTGGTCTGATTTCTTTCTTCTTTGGGTTCACTTTTTTTTTGCGTGGTGAGCACTTCTGGAAAATGATTGTGCGTTGGCGATGGATTTTTCTGCTAAGCGGCACTACACTTTTTGTATTGCGCATAATTGAATTGCCTATAAATAAGCAATTAGGAATTTACCTGCTTCCCGTAGAAACAATTTGTTGGATACTGATGGTATTGGCTTTTGGCAATAGATATTTAAATCATAACAGTAAAACCCTGCGTTATTTAAGTGAGGCTGCTTATCCGGTTTATGTACTTCACATGGTATTTTTATATTTGAGCTCTATTGTCCTCTTTCCTCTTGATATAATGGCTCCGCTTAAGTTCTTTCTTACGTTACTGTTTACCTTTATTGGTTGCTACGCGACTTATGAAATTATACGAAGAGTAAAAATATTGAGATTCTTGTTCGGTTTAAAAAGTTCCCCTCAGTCTATGTCCCCACCGACTGAAATAAGGAAGTCAACCAGTTCAGACCTGACACAAAACTAATACTGGTCTGTGGAGACACAGACCAGGGATTGGAATTAAGGAAAATAATAATACTAATACTGATTTGGTATATTCGTCCTAAGCCTATCTTTGGAAGTGGGTAAGGATGAGCGTAAGGGCGCTGAGAATTAAGACAAGTTGGAGGTTAGAGGCTCGAAGCTGGAAGTTCGAGGTTCGATGCTAGACGTTCGATTTGAATTACCTCATCAACGAAATAACATATCACCGAATCAGCACATCAGCACATCAACAAATTAGTATATCAACCTTTTGAATTCAATTGTATTCATGAAAGTCGATCGCTTTGTTCTATTCATCATACTGACTATAGTCATCGCTTACTTTTTTCCGACATGGGCCGTGCAAGAGGGTGATTCATCGCTTGAGATCATCAGCAGTATCGGAGTTTCACTTATTTTCCTTTTTTACGGTTTAAAACTCAGTTTCGAAAAGCTCAGGCAAGGACTAAAAAATTGGCGACTTCATCTGCTGGTTCAGTCTACTACCTTCCTGATTTTTCCACTGATAGTTTTGACATTTTACCCTGTGGCTAATACAGATGATCAGAAAACCTTATGGCTTGCTATTTTTTTTCTGGCCTCCTTGCCGTCCACAGTTTCTTCATCGGTGGTGATGGTTTCTATAGCCAGAGGTAATGTACCTGCTGCAATTTTTAATGCAAGTCTTTCAGGAATTATCGGAATAGCTTTAACACCCATATGGATGGGGTTGTTTTTACAAAGCACCGGAACCTCTTTTGATTTCAGCACCATCTATCTTAAACTATTGCTGGAAATTATCGCCCCGGTTGTGCTTGGAATACTGCTGCAACCACTGCTGGGAAAATACATTCAAAAACATAGTGCCCGCCTCTCCATTTTTGACAAAGCAATTATCTTACTCATCATTTACAAGAGCTTTGCCGAATCCTTTGTTAATAATCTATTTGATAAGCTAAGTCTTTCGATGTTGCTGATACTATTTTTGATTGTATTACTTCTATTTTTTACAATTTATTACCTGACCGGTTATCTGGCAAACTACCTGAAATTTAACCAGGCAGATCGCATTACAACACAGTTTTGTGGCACAAAAAAATCTTTGGTTCATGGAACAGTCTTTGCAAAAATACTATTTGCCAACTCAGCCGCTGCAGGTATCATGCTCTTGCCTATCATGCTCTTCCATGCGCTGCAAATTCTAATCGTCAGTGTTATCGCTACAAAAATTGCCCATAGAGAAGGCGAGGTAGTGTAAATACTCAAAACTTTTCTGTAAACTATATAAAGTTTAGCCCCGAATAGAAACTATCTTTGATTTCTATTGGTTATCTGAACACGAGCATCTTCTTATGAATCGTCTTTTTATTAAGAATATGGTTTGCCAGCGTTGCATTGCTGCTGTGAAGCAGGAATTCAATAAAGTTGGTTTAGAACCAGCCAGTCTTACACTAGGCGAAGTTGCTTTGACTGAGCTACCAACGGATGAGCAACTGCATCAGTTAGATGCCGGCTTACATGCCTTAGGTTTTGAAAGAATAGACGACAGGAAAGCACGCATAATCGAAGCTGTAAAAAATAAAATCATTCAGCTTATTCATCACAGTAAAGAAATTGACCGAAAACATAATTGGTCTACTATACTTGCTGAACACGTACACTATGAATACAATTACCTGAGCAATCTTTTTTCTTCAGTAGAGGGTCTTACACTGGAACAATATATTATCCGCCAAAAGATTGAAAAGGCCAAAGAACTTCTTTTCTACGATGAGCTTAATCTCAGTGAAATCGCCAACCAGCTCGGTTATAGCAGTGTAGCTCATTTATCTGCACAATTTAAAAAGGTTACCGGCATGACTCCCTCGGCATTAAAGAAAAACAGGCGATCTAACGGTGCCAGGAAAGCACTTGACGATTTATAGCATTTAGCTATAGAACATAATAGCGAAATTGTGTAACTTTTATCATTAATTATAAAAAACGCTACCAGCCTCCAGGCGTTGAATACCATACGTTCACTTAATCATTGTACTATGAAAACGCGTATCATCATTTTAACGCTTCTGCTTTCTTATCAGCTACAGGCACAAAACAACGATTTATCCTTATTAACCGCCTATCTCGACATAAAAGATGCACTTATTTCCAACAAGGCCGCTGATGCCAGTAAAGCTGCCATAGCATTAAGCACGGCCATATCAAAAATTAAAACAACAGATAACAATGATGCCGTTACCGTGGCCTGGAATCAACAAAAAGATAATTTGTTAAAACAGGCTGAGGTTATTGCTGACGCAAAAGATATAGAAAAACAACGTGCTGCTTTTGCCGAATTATCCCTTTCCTATTGGCCTATCGTTAAACTAACCACAACAGGAGAAACCTTGTATTACGATTATTGTCCGATGAAAAAGAGTTACTGGATCAGTGCTGAGGAAAGCATCAAGAATCCATACTACGGAGCTAAAATGCTGAGCTGCGGAAAAGTTAGCGAAAAAATTAACTAATTTATTTTACATACTCCGATTATGCGTACGCTCATCAGCAGTATACTACTATTGCTTTGCCCTTTAATTTCACAAGCTCAAAAGCTTGTTCGTTATGATCTAGTGATCAGCGACACAGTCGTTAATTATACCGGCAAAGAAAAAAAAGCGATTGCCATCAACGGTCAATTACCAGCCCCAACCTTGCACTTTACAGAGGAAATCCATGTTTATAATAAACTTCACCACGAAAGCTCCATCCATTGGCATGGTCTTATTTTACCCAACGAACACGATGGTGTTCCCTATTTAACTACTGCTCCGATTTTACCACATGGACATCATGTATTTCGTTTTCCAATTGTGCAAAACGGAACGTACTGGTATCACTCACATACCATGTTACAAGAGCAAATTGGTATGTATGGTGCTTTCATCATTCATAAAAGGGAAGAAAGTAAAATACCGGAATACACCATGCTGTTAAGTGACTGGAGTGATGAAAATCCACACCAGATTGAACGCTCCCTGCATTATGCTACCGATTGGTATGCTATAAAAAAAGGAGCCGCCCAAAGTTATGGAGAGGCGATCAAGGCCAAACAGCTGGGTACTAAATTCGAAAATGAATTTAAACGCATGGCTGCTATGGACGTAAGCGATGTGTATTATGACAGAGTGCTCACCAATGGCATGCCCGAACAAACATACAAAGCCTTACAAGCAGGTGATAGCATTCGAGTAAGGATTATCAATGGCAGCGCTTCAACCTACTTCTGGCTAAATTATGCAGGCGGAGAAATCAGCGTTGTAGCCAGCGATGGCATGGACGTAGCACCCGTAGCCGTAGATCGTTTCATTGTTGGGGTATCGGAAAGTTATGATGTTATTTTAAAAATACCTGACACGGGAAGTTTCGAATTACGCGCTACCTCAGAAGACAGAACCAACTATACATCACTTTGGTTAGGCGAAGGCAAGAAACAAGCAAGCCCAGCCATGCCACGTCTTAATTATTTTGAAGGCATGAGCATGATGAACGACATGATGACGGTGGGGGCAAAAATGAATGATATGGGTATGGACATGAGCCTGCAACAAATGGATATGAATGCCGTGATGTATCGGGAGCTGACAGAGCAAGAACAAAGTCCGGTAACCCTTAACTATGCCATGCTTAAATCGCCCATTCCTACTACGTTGCCAAAGGCACCCACACGCACTTTGAATTTCACGCTTACCGGAAACATGAACCGGTACATCTGGACGATGGATAACCGTACCATTTCAGAGAGTGATAAAATATTGATAAAAAAAGGAGAAAACATTCGGATCATCCTCACCAATAATTCGATGATGCGACATCCCATGCATTTACACGGGCACTTCTTTCGCATTGTAAACGGGCAGGGTGACTATGCACCGCTAAAAAATGTGCTTGATATTATGCCGATGGAAACCGACACCATCGAGTTTCACGCCTCAGAAGAATATGGAGACTGGTATTTTCATTGTCATATTCTCTATCACATGATGAGTGGCATGGGGAAAATCTTTAGTTATGAAAACTCACCACCTAATCCTCAGCTACCTGATCCAAAGAAAGCTTTACGTAAAGTATACCATGACGACAGACGTTTTTACCTGGGCGCTACCATCGGCCTGGAAAGTAATGGTAGTGACGGAGAAGTAATGTTATCCAACACGCGCTGGATGTTTCAAGGCGAGTGGAGACTGGGATTAAACTCAGAAAGTGGCTACGAGTCAGAACTGCATCTGGGCAGATTTATCGGACGCAATCAATTTCTATTTTTATATACCGGTTGGGATCAGCGTTATCGATCAGAAGCAGCGTTAGAAGAAACGATTTTTGGCCAGACGAATACCAGCAATAAGCGAGGTGTTGCCTGCTTTGGTTTTCAATATACTATGCCCTGGTTTATTGTGGCCGATTGGCGCATAGATCACACTGGCATAGTGCGTTTACAAATTAGTCGTGAGGATATTCCGTTGACACAACGGATAAGGCTATGGGCAAATGTAAATAGTGATTTAGAATATAGTGTGGGCGCGCGGTATATTCTCAGCAAGTATGTGTCGCTTTCAACACATTACGATAGCGACATGAAACTGGGAGGTGGTATTCGCATAAGCTATTAAAATATTGTTTCCTGAAAAGATATGTGTATACGTTTAGTGTTCTAGGCCACTTCATCATTTTGAAAAAAGGGGGACTGTTTGCAAAAATTTAGATTGCTTCGGTCGTACCTCCCCCGCAATGACGCGAGTTATCATTTTAGGACTATTAGCAGATACTTATATAAAAAGTTGCCTAAATTCTATAAAACAATAAGCCTGTAAGGAGAGTATACTTACATATAATTAAAAAGATATGTCAACTACAACTTTAGCACCGAAAATAAATAAAGATAAATTAGTGAAGCAGAGTTTTCCTGTGCTGGAAATGACTTGCGCAGCCTGTGCCGTAAGTGTTGAGTCAATGCTAAAAAATACTCCAGGTGTAACAGAAGCAAGTGTTAATTATGCCAATCAAAGTGCTTTTGTTGAATATGATAACAGTGCAGCAACTGTTAATGATTTACAACAAGCTGTAAGGTCAATCGGATATGACCTGGTTATTGATACAGAAGATCCGCAGGCCATAAAAGAAGAAGCACAACGCAAGCAATACGAAGCTGTAAAAAGCCGAACAATATGGTCGTCTATTTTAGCCTTGCCTGTAGTAATCATTGGTATGTTCTTTATGGACATGCCTTATGGAAATTATATTTCCATGGTTTTGACTGCACCTGTTGTTTTTTACTTCGGCCGTAACTTTTTTATACATGCCTGGAAACAAGCACGTCATGGAAAAGCCAATATGGATACTTTGGTTGCACTCTCTACAGGTATTGCCTTTGTGTTTAGTGTCTTCAATACTTTCTTCCCTGAGTTCTGGCACAACAGGGGTTTACATGCTCATGTGTATTACGAAGCGGCTGCAGTAGTGATTGCTTTCATTTCCTTAGGTAAGTTGTTGGAGGAAAAAGCCAAATCCAATACTTCATCAGCCATCAAAAAATTAATGAGCTTACAGCCTAAAACAGTACGTGTATTGGTGGATGGTCAGGAGCTTGAATGGCCAATCGCCACTGTAAAAGCCGGTAACATCATTATCGTAAGGCCTGGTGAAAAAATACCCGTAGACGGTCAGGTAGTTAATGGAACATCTTTTGTTGATGAAAGCATGATCTCAGGTGAACCGATTGCGGTAGAAAAGAAAAAAGGCGATCAGGTATTTGCGGGCACCATTAATCAAAAGGGTAGTTTTCAATTTGAAGCACAAAAGGTTGGTGCTGATACCATTCTGTCTCACATCATCAAAATGGTGCAGGAAGCACAAGGAAGTAAAGCACCTGTACAAAAACTGGTGGATAAAATTGCCGGTATCTTTGTGCCTATTGTCATTGGTATCTCTATCGTAACCTTTATTACCTGGATGGTGTTGGGGGGTGATAATGCTTTTACACATGCCTTGCTCACTTCTATTACTGTGTTGGTGATTGCTTGTCCTTGTGCTCTTGGTTTGGCTACACCAACTGCTATCATGGTGGGTGTTGGCAAGGGCGCTGAAAATAATATACTCATTAAAGATGCTGAAAGCCTGGAACTGGCACATACAGTTAATGCCATCATCCTGGATAAAACCGGAACGATTACGGAAGGCAAACCTGTAGTAACGGACATGTTCTGGCTTGATGGCGATACCAGTTTTAATCAACATAAAGATTTATTATACAGCATCGAAGTACAATCGGAACATCCTCTGGCGCAGGCCATTGTCGATCGACTGAAAGAAAATAAGGCGCAATCTATTACGCTTGAAGGATTTGAAAGCATTACCGGAAAAGGTGTTGAGGCACGAAGCAAGGGAATCTCTTATTATTTGGGCAATGAGAAATTGATAACAGACAAAAAGATAAGCATCAGCACTTCTCTTCAAACGCAAGTAAGCGAATGGCAGGCAGCGGCTAAAACCGTGGTTTATTTTGCCGATCAACAACAGGTATTGTCCATCATGGCAATCGCTGATAAAATAAAGGAAAGTTCAAAAACAGCCATTGCCACCTTACAACATAAAGGCATTGAAGTATACATGCTTACCGGAGATAATCAGCAAACAGCAAAAGCAGTTGCACAGCAGGTAGGTTTAAAACATTTTAAAGCAGAGGTGCTGCCTGGTGAAAAAGCTGAATTTGTAAAACAGCTACAAACACAAGGAAAAGTTGTAGCCATGGTGGGCGATGGCATCAATGATTCGCAGGCCTTGGCACAAGCAGATGTGAGCATTGCTATGGGTAAGGGTTCTGATATAGCTATGGATGTGGCTAAAATGACTTTAATCACCTCCGACTTAAATGTTATACCAAAGGCACTGAACCTCTCTACAAAAACTGTAAAGGCAATCCGTCAAAATTTATTCTGGGCATTCATTTATAATATTATCGGAATACCGCTGGCTGCGGGATTGTTATATCCTTTTAATGGCTTTCTTTTGGATCCGATGATTGCCGGTGCTGCCATGGCGCTCAGTTCAGTAAGTGTGGTGAGTAATAGTTTACGATTAAAATTTGCTAAAATATAAATACACCTCAGTCTTGTAGTCATTAACAAGACTGAGGTGTATTATTTTTTATTCTGCTAAGCCGTTTGATTACCACTAGTTTCAAAAACATTAGAGATTTAATAAGATTACCATCCGTCAGACCGCTGAAATCGGAAGCAAACAGCGGTCAGACGGATTTTAGGTAAAGAGACGGACTAGCAGATTTTTTATTTTTTGCTTCTTCCTTTAATCGCTTCTTGATCTTACTTAAAAACTCAGCTGATATACCCAGGTAAGAGGCCACCAGGCGTTGTGGTATTCTTATTTCAATTTTAGGATACTTTTCCTGAAAAGCCAGGTAACGATCTTCTGCCGTCATGCTGATATTTTGTACAACCCTTTGCTGAAAGGCTACAAAGGCCCTTTGCGTAATGATACGGTAGTAGCGCTCCATTAAAGGGATTTTCTCATAAAGCATTTCCAGACTTTCATAAGACATCTCCAACACAGTGCTGTCCTCAATGGCCTGAACGTTAAAGGTGGCCGGCACCTGCATGATAAAGCTATTCAGATCACTGATCCACCAACCCTCTATGGCAAATTGCACAATGTGTTCCTGACCATTCAAGTCAATAAAATAAGTGCGCACACTACCTTCGGTTACAAAGTTAGTGCAACGACTAACCGCTCCGGCATGTACTAAAAACTGTCCCTTTTTTACCTTCCTCTCCCGCAGGCAAGCGATAATTAGTTTTTTATCACTATCGCTTAGTGAAATGTGTTTTTCCAGGCTTTCTATTAATAAATGGCTTTTCATCTTGAACCAGTTCAAGTCAAATCAATAATTCAGTCCATTTCCAAGGCTAGCGCATAGTCTCACCTTTGAGTCGTCAAACAAAAGACAAACTCAATATGAAAATAGCAATTATCTATCACAGTGGATACGGCCACACCAAAGTTGTGGCCGAACACATTGCACAAGGTGCAAAAAAAATCCTTCCCTCAGTCTGTTTGCTAACAACACAAGAAGCTATGGCTAAGCCTTCATTATTACAGGTGGCCGATACACTTGTTTTTGGTAGTCCCACCTATTTTGGGAATGTATCAGCTGAGTTTAAACTCTTTATGGAGTCTACCGGAGGCACCTGGTCCAAACAATTGTGGAAAAACAAACTTGCTGCCGGGTTTACAAACTCATCCAGTACCAATGGCGATAAACTAAACACCCTTATCAGTCTTTCGCTTTTCGCGGCCCAGCACAGCATGCTCTGGATACCCCTGGGCCTGCTACCAAAGTATGACGAACGTGGCAAACAATTACCCGAGCACAACGGTATGGCTAGCTACCTGGGTTTAATGACACTTTCCGACAATGCACATCAAACATTTACCGAACCCGCTGACCTGATGACGGCCGAATTATTCGGTCAACAAATCGCTATGGCTACCGGCAGGTTACGCAAACAACATCAACTCATAAAAAATTAAAGTATGAAAGGTTACTGTTTATTCGATTGCTTACAAATCTCTGAAGGTGAAGATTTTGAAACCTATAAAAAAGAAGTTGTGCCTCTGGTAGAAAAGTATGAAGGCCAGTACATCATCAATAAAGGAAAAGTTATAACCGTAGAAGGCGAGTGGAAACCCACTTTTCTGGTGATGATAGAATTTCCCAGTTATGAAAAAGCAATGGCCTGGTATAATTCATCAGCCTATTCATCATTGAAAAAATTACGATCAACATTCTCTATATCTAATGGGATTATTGTTGAGGGGAAATAGAAGTTAGAAGTTAGAAGTTAGAAGTTAGAATTATGTCCTTGCCTAGCAGACGTTGACCGTTTTTCCTACTCAAAACAATTCAATTGTT
>VFQM010000222.1_pt1 | contig 69418 bp, 65 predicted proteins | sample 3512391 | NCBI WGS metagenome assembly VFQM01 (sample SAMN10412369, study PRJNA504923) | tailings metagenome | isolation source: Replicate 1 from Balatoc abandoned mine | place: Philippines | reverse complement strand
GCTTGACCATGCTGGTGAGCATGGTGCCGGGGTGCAGGTGGTTCTGGTTGCTGTCCACGCCGATGGCCAGCTTGCCGGCGTCCTTGGCCGCCTGGTACACGCCCACGCCGGTGCCGCCGGCGGCGGCGAAGACCACGTCCACGCCCTTGGCGAACTGCGCCTTGGCCAGTTCGCCGCCGCGCGCCGGGTCGCCCCAGGCCGCCGGCGTGGTGCCGGTCATGGCGCTGAGCACCTCCACCTTCGGGTTGGCATGCCTGGCCCCCTGCGCGTAGCCGCACTGGAACTTGCGGATCAGCGGGATGTCCATGCCGCCCACGAAGCCGACCTTGCCGGTCTTGCTGGCCAGCGCCGCCATCATGCCCACGAGGAAGCTGCCCTCGTGCTCCTTGAACACGATGCTCTGCACGTTGGGCAGCTCGACGACGTCGTCGATGATGGCGAACTGCAGCTTGGGGTAGGCGCGCGCCGTCTTGGCCACCGTGCTGCCCTGGCTGAAGCCGACGCCGACGATGGGGTTGGCGCCGCGGTCGGCCATGCGGCGCATGGCCTGCTCGCGCTGCGTGGCGTTGGCGATCTCGAAGTCGAGGTAGGGCTTGCCGGTCTGCTGCTTCCAGCGCTCGGCGCCGCGCCAGGCGGCCTCGTTGAAGCTCTTGTCGAACTTGCCGCCGAGGTCGTAGACGACAGCAGGGGTGGCGGCCGCGGGGGCGGCGGCCGCGGTCAGCAGACCGAGGCTGGTCAGGAGCGCGGCGGCCGCGAGGCGGCGGCGGGGAAAGGCACGGGCCATGTCACGAGTTCCGGCGGCAGGACATGGCGGCGCAGCATAGCAAGACGCGGACCGCCCGCGCTACGATTTCCCATGCACAGCCCCCGCCCCCCGGTCGACGCCCCGCCATCCGCCGAAGCCCTCGCCCGCAGCAGCCCCAAGGTGCTGCTGCACGAGCACCTGGACGGCGGGCTGCGCGTGTCCACCCTGCTGCAGCTGTTGCGCGAACGCGGGCTGGACAGCCCCGCCCCCGACGAGGCCGCGCTGGCGCACTGGTTCGAGACCCACGCCTTCGCGCACAGCCTGGTGGACTACCTGAAGGGTTTCGACCTCACGGTCGCGGCGATGGCCAGCCTGCCGGCGCTGGAGCGCGTGGCCTTCGAGGCCGCGGAGGACGCGCGCGCCGACGGCGCGGTGCTGGCCGAGTTCCGCATCGCGCCGCTGCTGTTCGAGCCGCACGGCCTGTCGGCCGAGGCCGCGGTGGAGGCCATGCTCGCGGGGCTGGCGCGCAGTGCGCTGCCCAGCGGGCTGATCCTCTGCGGCATGCGCCACCAGTTCGACGGCCAGGTGGCGCGCACGGCCGAGCTGGCGGTGCGCTACCACGGCCAGGGCGTGGTGGGTTTCGACCTCGCCGGGCCGGAGGCCGGCTTTCCGCCGGCGCGCCACGCCCAGGCGCTGGCGCGCGTGCGCGAGGCCGGCGTGCCCATCACGCTGCACGCCGGCGAGGCCGACGCGGCCGAGCGCGTGCTCGAGGCCGCCGAGCACGGCGCGGTCCGCATCGGGCATGGCGTGCGCCTGGCCGACGCGCTGGCCGACCCGGCGCGCCGGCACCTGGTGGACGCGGTGATCGCGCGCGGCCTGCACCTGGAGGTCTGCCCCACCAGCAACGTGCACACCGGGGCCTACCGCTCGCTGGAGGCGCACCCCATCACCGCGCTGTGGCGCGCCGGCGTGTCCTGCTCCTACCACACCGACAACCGGCTGATGTCCATGGTGTCGCTGGCGCAGGAGGCGCAGAACATGGTGCGCCACTGCGGGCTGACGCTGCAGGACCTGCTGGCCATGACGCGCGCGGCGGCCGACGCCTCCTTCCTGCCGGCGGCGGCGCGGGCGCAGGCGCAGGCGGAGATCAGCGCCTGGGCCCGGGCGCTGCCCGCCAGCGAGGACGCACGCCCGGCCTGAGCCCCCTCAACCCCGCGTCGCGCCGGGCTGCAGCAGCCGCGCGCTGCGGCCCTGCACCAGCACCAGCCAGGGCAGGTAGCAGCCGAAGAGCCGGTGGCCGCTTGACCTTGCCATGGCGTCAGGGTTTCCAATGTCGACAGCCGCCTGCGTCCATCGCCCTGCCATTCCACCACCGGACAGCCCATGAGCGCCCACTGCCACGACCACGCCTGCAGCAGCACCCCCGACGCGGCCCGCAACCCGCGCTACCGCCGGGTGCTGTGGATCGCCCTCGTGGTGAACGCGGTGATGTTCGGGGTGGAGGTGGTGGGCGGCTGGCAGGCGGGCTCGGTGTCGCTGCTGGCCGATGCGGTGGACTTCCTCGGCGACGCGGCCAACTACGGCCTGTCGCTGTGGGTGCTGGCCATGGCCGCGCGCCGGCGGGCGCAGGCGGCGCTGGTCAAGGGCCTGTCGATGGGTGCCTTCGGCGTGTTCGTGCTCGTCAAGGCGGGCTGGACGGCCACCAGCGGCGCCGTGCCCGAGCCGCTGACCATGGGCCTGATCGGCGGGCTGGCGCTGCTGGCCAACGTGGCCGTGGCCGCCCTGCTCTACGCCTGGCGCGAGGGCGATGCCAACATGCGCTCGGTGTGGCTGTGCAGCCGCAACGACGCCATCGGGAACCTCGCGGTGATGGCTGCGGCGCTGGGCGTGTTCGGCACCGGCCGGGCCTGGCCGGACCTCGCGGTGGCCGCGGTGATGGCGGTGCTGGCGCTCAGCGCGGCCGTCGCCGTGGTGCGCCAGGCGCGGGCGGAGCTGCGGCACGCCGCCGGCGCGGAGGCGGCCGCGGCCTGAAGGGCCCCGCCGCCGGGCCGGACCCCGCCGCGGCGCAGCGCGACGGTCAGCGGCAGCGGTTGGCCACCGTGTAGTCCACCACCGGCAGCGTGCCGGCCACGATGGCGGCGCGCGCCTCGTCCACCTTGCGCCGCATGGCCGGGGTGACGAGGGCCGCGTTGTGCGTGTCCATCGCCAGGTCCAGGCCGCCCTCCTTGAGGCCGAGCGTGGTGACGCCGGGCTTCACGCCGCTGAAGGCGTCGAACACGGCGCGGTCCACGCGCTTGATCAGCGAGGTCAGCACCTTGCCGGGGTGCAGGTGGTTCTGGTTGCTGTCCACGCCGATGGTCAGCCGGCCGGCGTCGGCGGTGGCCTGCATCACGCCCAGGCCGGTGGTGCCGGCCGCCGCCCAGACCACGTCGGCGCCCTGCGCGATCTGCGCCTTGGCCAGCTCGCCGCCGCGCACCGGGTCCACCCAGGCCTGCGGCGTGGTGCCGGTCATCGCCGAGACCACCTTCACCGCCGGCACGGCCCAGGCCGCACCCTGCTCGTAGCCGCAGAGGAACTTGCGCACCAGCGGGATGTCCTGCCCACCGACGAAGCCGATGGTGCCGCTGCGGCTGGCCATGGCCGCCATCACGCCGACCAGGAAGGCGCCCTCGTGCTCGCGGTAGACGAAGCTCTGCACGTTGGGCCGCTCGACCACCATGTCGACGATGGCGAACCGGGTCTTCGGGAAGGCCGCGGCCACCTTGTCCACGGCGCTGGCCATCGGGAAGCCGATGGCCACCACCGGGTCGGCGCCGCGCTGGGCGAAGCGGCGCACCGCCTGCTCGCGCTGCGCCGCATTGGCGATCTCGAACTCCTGGTAGGGCTGGCCGGTGGCCCGCTTCCAGCGCTCCGCGCCTTCCGAGGCGGCCTGGTTGAAGCTCTTGTCGAACTTGCCGCCCATCTCGTAGATGACCGCCGGCGCGGCCTGCGCGCCGGCGGCCGCGGCGAGTGCCAGCGCACCCGCCGCCGCCCGCAACCCCTGCCGCATCTCTAGAACAGCGCCTTGAACTGCACGCCCCAGGTGCGCGGCTCGTTGATGAAGCCGGTGAGGTTGTTGAAGTCGATGCCACCCACGATGCGCACGGTGTCGGTGATGTTGCGGCCGTAGATCGCGGCCTCGTACTTGCCGTTGCCCCAGATGTAGCCCACGCGCAGGCCGCCTTCCAGGCTGGCCTTGCCGGTGAACTCCTTGGACTCGTACAGGAAGAAGTTCACCTTGCTGCGGTAGGCCCAGTCCGTGAGCACGTAGAAGTCGCCGCCGGCGATCTCGCGGCCGTAGCGCAGCACGAGGTTGGCCGTGACCTTGGGCGCCTGCGGCAGCGGGTTGCCGTCGATCAGGGCGTAGGTGCCGCCGTTGATCACGGTGGTGGGGTCGGTCACGGTGCAGGCCGCGCAGACCGCCACCGCCAGGCCCGGGTCCTTGATGGTGGTGTCGTTGTAGCCCACGCCCAGCGTCATCAGGACGTTGTCCGTCAGGTAGGCGGTGAGGTCGAGCTCGAAGCCCTGGCCGGTGGCCTTGTCGGCGTTGAGCAGGATGTTGGCGTTGGCCGCGCCGCCCACGGCGGTGAGCTGCAGGTCCTTGACGGTGTAGCTGAAGGCCGAGAAGCTCACGCGGGCGCGCTTGTCGAACAGGTCGGCCTTGGCGCCGAGCTCCACCGAGGTGTTGTTCTCCGGCCCGGCCACCGACTTGCCGTTGAAGGCGCTGGCGCTCTGGATGCTGCTGGCGCGGAAGCCGGTGGCCGCCCGCGCGAAGAGGTTGACGTCGGGGCCGAGCGCGTAGACGGCGCTGAGGTCCCAGTTCGTCTTCGTGTCCTTCGGGCGCGCCGAGAGGTCGCCATCGGGCTCCTGCCCGGCCAGCTGCTCCAGCGTGCACTTGCCCAGCAGGACGCAGGGCACGAAGCCGCTGTTGGTGTACTCCAGCACGCCGAGCTTCTTCTCGTCGCGCGAGAAGCGCAGGCCGCCGCGCAGCTGCAGCGCCGGCGTGGCCTGCCAGCGCACGGCGCCGAACAGCGCCGAGGCGTCGTTGCTCTGGCGGATTCGCTGGTAGCCGTCCTGCGTGCCGCCGGCCAGCGAGTCGTAGCTGAAGCTCTCGACCTGGTAGTCCTCGTCGAAGAAGTACACGCCGGCCTGCCAGCCGAAGGCGCCGGCGGCGTTGGACTCGACGCGGAACTCCTGCGTCAGCTGCCGGTGCTTGGGAATGCCGTCGGCCGTCTCGGAGGCGAAGGGGATCAGGCCCGGGCCGGACTCGGGCAGGAACACAGCGCCGAAGCCGCCGTCGATGTCGCCGCGGTTGAAGGTGTCCAGGCTCTCGTAGCCGGTGATCGAGTGCAGCGTCACCGCGCCGAGGTCCCAGCGCAGCCGCGCGCTGCCGCCCACGGTCTGCAGCTTGGACTCGTTCTGGCCGTCGAGGAAGACCGTCTCGCGGTCGAAGCCGTCGGCCAGGTCGTTGGTGCCGGGCTTGATGATGTTGGCGCGGAACAGCCGCGCCGAGCCGTCCAGGTCGCGGGCGTGCAGCTTGAACAGCGCGCTGAAGTCCTTGCCCGGCGCCAGCAGCAGCTGGGCGCGGACGGCGCTGTCGCGGTAGCCCTCCAGCTCCTGCGTCGGGCCGGCCTCGAAGTCGTTGTCCACCCAGTCGCTGCGCCGCTGGTCGAGCACCGAGATGCGCGTGGACGCGGTGGGCGACAGCGGGATGGTCATCGCGCCTTCGAGGTTGGTGGTGCCCAGCGTGCCGATGCCGATGCTGCCGTAGCCCTCGAACTTGCGGCCCGGCTTGACCGAGTCGAACTTCACCACGCCGGCCGGCGTGTTGCGGCCGAACAGCGTGCCCTGCGGGCCGCGCAGCACCTCGATCTGCTCCAGGTCGAAGGCCGGGAAGCCCTTCAGGATGGGGTTCTCCTGCACCACGTCGTCGTAGACCAGCGACACCGGCTGCGAGGCGTTGAGGCGGAAGTCGGTGTTGCCGTAGCCGCGGATGTAGAAGCGCGGGAAGGCGCGGCCGAAGGAGCTCTCGATGTTCAGGCTGGGCACCCGGCCGGACAGGCCGCGCACGTCCTGGCCGCTGGTGTTGAGCACGTCGAGGAACTCGCCGGCCAGCGTGCTGACCGAGTTGGGCACGTCCTTGATGCTTTCCTCGCGCCGCTCGGCGGTCACGGTGACGGTCTGCAGCTGCGTGGTCGAGGGGGTGGACTGGGCCCAGGCACCAGCCTGGGGCAGGGCCAGGACGGCCAGGGCCACCGCGTGGTGCGGCGGGAACTTCTTGGGTGCGCGCATGGAGCCTCCGGGGGTATTTGGTCGGCCGCTGCAGCAACCCGCGTGCCGAAAGCGTGCATCATCCGACGGCGGCGGCCGCGCCGCCAGAGCCGTTGCAGGATGACCACATGCTGAACGCCGACTCGACCGCCCGCCACGCCGCGCAGGGCTGGACCGTGCTGCCCGGCTTCGCCACGCCCGATGCCGTGGCGGCCGTGCGCGACCGGGCGCTGGCCATCGTCGATGCCTGGACGCCGGCGGACGGGCCGGCGGCCGTGTTCTCGTCGCGCGAGCGCGCGCGCACCAGCGACGCCGAACTCTTCGCCTCCGCCGCCGACGTGCGCTGCTTCTTCGAGGCCGAGGCCTTCGATGCCGAAGGCCGGCTGACGCGGCCCCCGCGCGAGGCCGTGAACAAGATCGGCCACGCGATGCACGACCTGGACCCGGTGTTCGACCGCTTCTTCCGCGACCCGCGGCTGGCGGCCATCGCCGCCGCGCTGGGGGTGGCGCAGCCGCTGCTGTGGCAGAGCCAGGTCATCTTCAAGCCGCCGGGCATCGGCGGCGAGGTGCGCTGGCACCAGGACGCCAGCTTCTTCGTCACCACGCCGCAGACGGTGACCACCTTCTGGTTCGCGCTGGAGGACGCCACGCGCGACAACGGCTGCCTGTGGGTGCAGCCCGGCGGTCACCGCGGGCCGCTGCGCGAGCGCTTCGTGCGCGAGGACGGGCCGGACGGCCCGCGGCTGCGGCGCGTGCCGCTGAGCGACGAGCCCTGGCCCGGCGAGGCCGACGCCGTGCCGCTGGAGGTGGCGGCCGGCACCCTGGTGGTCTTCCACGGCCTGCTGCCGCACGGCAGCGCGGCCAACCGCTCGCCGCACTCGCGCATGGCCTGCACGCTGCACCTGACCGACGGCCGGGCCACCTACGCCCCCGGCAACTGGCTGCAGCGCGGGCCGGCGCTGCCGGTGCGCGGGTTCTGAGGCGCCGCGCCGGAATCAGAGGGTGAGAGGAAATCCGGCGTGCCCGAGCAGACGCGTCAGGCGGTCCGAATCTAGGCGCAAAGCGCAGCCATAGCTGAAGCTATGGCGAGCATTTGCAACGACGAGTCGGGCCGCCTGGCGTGGATGAGCGGGCATGCGGGATTGCCTCTCACCCTCTCAGGCCACGGCCTGATTTGTCCTATTGACAGGACAATGGAACCAGTTCAGTCTCGCGCCCCATGCCCACCGGGATGCCGCTGCCCAAGTACCACCAGCTCTACCTGGTGCTGCGCGAGCAGTTGGCCGAAGGCCGGCACGACGCCGGGCTGCCCGGCGAGCTGGCGCTGGCCGGGCAGTTCGGCGTGGCCCGCGTCACCGTGCGCAAGGCGCTGGAGCGGCTGGAGGCCGAGGGCCTGATCGAGCGCACGCCCGGCCGCGGCACGGTGCCGGTGCGGCGCGGCCCGCGAGGCGAGGCCGACGCCGCCGCGCCGGAGCGCGCGCAGCTCACCGGGCTGCTGGAGAACCTGGTCAGCATGGGCCTGCGCACCTCGGTCAAGGTGCTGTCCTGCGACGTGGTGCCGGCACCGGAGGCGGTGGCCCGCCCGCTGGCCCTGCCCACCGGCGCGCCGGTGCAGAAGGCGGTGCGCGTGCGCGCCACGCGCGAGGGCCCGCTGTCGCACATCACCACCTGGGTGCCCGAGCCGCTGGCGCGCGGCTTCGGCCGCCGGGAACTCGCGAAGCAGCCCATCCTGCTGCTGCTGGAAGCCCAGGGCCTGCGCATCGGCCGCGCCGAGCAGGCCATCAGCGCCCGCCTGGCCGACGCCGACGTGGCCCGCCACCTGCAGGTGGAGGTGGGCTCGGCGCTGCTGGCCGTGCAGCGGCTGATCTTCGATGCCGACGACCGGCCGGTGCAGTGGCTGCAGGGCCTGTACCGGCCCGACCGCTACCAGTACCAGATGCAGCTCTCGCGCGTCGGCACCGTCGACGCCAAGCTGTGGGTCAGCACCGCGCTGACCGCGCAGTTCCACTGAACCCTTCACCCCAGGAGCCCGCGATGACGACCCCGCACAGCCCCCGCCGCACCTTCCTGAAGCACTCGGCCGCCGCCGCCTCGGCACTGTCGTTCCCGCTCGTCGCCGGGGCCCAGCCCAAGGCGGTGAAGGTGGGCATCCTGCACCCGGTGACGGGCGCGCTGGCCTTCTCCGGCGGCCAGTGCCGTGCCGGCGCGCTGATGGCCATCGAGGACATCAACAAGACCGGCATCAAGTCGCTCGGCGGCGCCAAGCTCGACGTGCTGCTCGGCGACGCGCAGAGCTCGCCGCAGGCCGGCACCGCCGAGGTGGAGAAGATGAACGAGGCCGGCTGCTCGGCCATCGTGGGCGCCTTCGCGTCTGCGATCTGCCTGGCCACCACGCAGGCCGCGGCCAAGTACGACATCCCGCACGTGGTGGATGTCGGCGTGGCCGACCAGATCGTGCAGCGCGGGCTGAAGAACACCTTCCGCTTCGGCCCCGGCTACGCCACCTGCGCGCAGATCGCGGTCAACAACCTGCACGTGCTCAACACCGTGGCCGGCCGGCCGGCGAAGTCGGTGATGATCATCCACGAGGAGAGCCTGTTCGGCACCGGCACCGCCAACCTGCTGGCGCGCGAGCTGCCGGGCTTCGGCTTCGAGGTGCGCGAGGTGATCAAGCACGCCAACCCCACGCGCGACTTCAACAACATCGTGCTGCGCATGAAGTCGGTGAACCCCGACATCGTGATCCCGGCCAACTACTACAACGAGTACGCGCTGCTGGTGCGCACCATGCAGCAGCAGCGCGTGGTGCCCAAGGCGGTGTACTCGGTGCTCGGCGGCGCGGCCTCGAGCTACAAGTTCGTCAAGGAGTTCCCGGACGCGGCCGAGGGCATCATCGACTGCAACCACTGGTTCAACCCCAACGACCGCCGCGCCTTCGCGCTCAAGCAGCGCACCGAGGCCAAGGGCCTGTTCTTCACCTACGAGGTGTTCAACACCTACACCGCGGTGATGCTGCTGGCCGACGCCATCGAGCGCGCCAGGAGCACCGAGCGCGGCGCGATCACGGCGGCGCTGGCCAGCAGCACCTTCAAGGACCACTTCATGCCCTACGGCGACACCAAGTTCGTCGACGGCCAGAACACCGGCGCCATGCCGCTGATGACGCAGGTGGTCAAGGGCGACATCAAGGTGATCGTGCCGCGCGAGTACCGCCAGGTGGACCCGGTGTTCCCGCGCAAGGCCTGACGCCGCCCTCCGCGCCCCGCCTCCTCGCCCCGCCCACCCAGCCCCCCGCACGCCGTGTTCGGCTTCGACGTCCTCTTCCCCTCGGTCCTCAACGGGCTGACCACGGGCGCGGTGTATGCGCTGGTGGCGCTGGGGCTGACGCTGATCTACGGCGTGCTGCACATCATCAACTTCGCGCATGGCGCGCTGCTGATGGTGGCGCTGTACGCCGTGTACTGGCTCAAGACGGCGCTGGGCGTGGACCCCTACCTGGCGCTGCCGCTGGTGGTGCCGGGCATGTTCGCGCTCGGCTACGCGCTGCAGCGGGGCATCGTCAACCGCGCCAGCCACGGCAAGGACGAGAACATCCTGCTCGTCACGCTGGGCCTGTCCATCGTGCTGGAGAACCTGGCGCTGATGGCCTTCAAGAGCGACACGCGCAGCATCGAGACCGCCTACACGCTGAGCACGGTGCAGATCGGCCCGGCCTTCATCGCGCTGCCCAAGCTGGTGGCCTTCGGCGGCGCGCTGGCCACCTCGGCGCTGCTGCTGTGGGTGGTGAACCGCACCGACCTGGGCCGCGCGATCCGCGCGGTGGCGAAGGAGAAGCAGGGTGCCAAGCTGATGGGCATCGCCGTGGAGCACGTGTATGCGCTGAGCTTCGGCATCGGCCTGGCCTGCCTGGGCGCTGCCGCGTGTTTCCTGCTGCCGGCGTACTACGTGAACCCGCAGGTGGGCTCGGGCTTCGTGCTGGTGGCCTTCACCATCGTCGTGCTCGGCGGCATGGGCAGCTTCGCCGGCGCGCTGCTGGGCGGGCTGCTGATCGGCGTGGTGGAGTCGCTGTGCGGGCTGTTCCTGGGCGAATCGCTGGGGCAGATCGGCATCTTCGCGATCTTCATCGCCGTGCTGCTGTTCCGCCCGCAGGGCCTGTTCGGAGCCCGTGCATGAAGCGCGACCTGCTGCTGATCGCGCTGTTCGCGCTGGCGCTGGCCGCGCTGACGGCCACCACCACCTCGGGCGTGGCGCTGAACGCGATCACGATGACGCTGTACGCCGCACTGCTGGCCCAGGCCTGGAACCTCCTGGGCGGCTTCGGCGGCCAGTTCAGCTTCGGCCACGCGCTGTTCTTCGGCGTCGGCGCCTATGCCAGCGCGGTGGCACAGGTGGCGCACGGGCTCAACGCCTGGCCGGCGCTGGCGCTGGCGGTGCTGGCCGCCGCGCTGGTGGGGCTGTTCGTCGGCGCGCTGGCCTTCCGCTACGGGCTCAAGGGCTCGTACTTCGCGCTCGTGACGCTGGCCTTCGCCGAGGTCTTCCGCATCCTGGCGCTGAGCGTGGACTTCACCGGCGGCGGCGTGGGCCTGATGGTGCCGCTGGAGACCTCGGTGGCCAACCTGCAGTTCGCCTCGCGCAAGGGCTGGGTGCTGGTGCTGGGCGCGCTGCTGGTGGCCGCACTGCTGGTGACGGCCTGGCTGCGCCACTCGCGATTCGGCGCGCGGCTGCAGGCGGTGCGCGACAACGAGGACGCGGCGCGCGCCGTCGGCGTGGACCCGTTCGCCACCAAGCTCGGCGCCATCGCGCTGTCGGGCGGCTTCGCCGGCGCCGCCGGCGCGGTCTACGTGCAGATCTTCCAGTACATCGACCCGGCCATCGCCTACGGTCCGCACGTCAGCGTGGAGGCCCTGGTGGGCGCCATCGTCGGCGGCATGGGCACGCTGTGGGGCCCGGTGCTCGGCGCCCTGGCGCTGCACACGCTGGCCGACCTCACGCGCAACCTCTTCGGCGAGCTGCCGGGCCTGAACCTGGTGGTCTACGGCACGGTGCTCGTCCTCATCGTGATGTTCATGCCGCGCGGCATCGCGGGGCTCTGGCAGCAATGGCAGCAACGTCGCCGATCCTGAGCCTGCGCCACGTGGGCATCGCCTTCGGCGGCCTGCGCGCGGTGCAGGACGTGAGCCTGGACCTGCCCGCCGGCACGCTGGGCGCGCTGATCGGCCCCAACGGTGCCGGCAAGACCACGCTGTTCGCCATCGTCTCGGGTTTCCTGCGCCCGGACACCGGCAGCGTGCACTTCGACGGCCAGGACATCACCGGGCGCGCGCCGCACCTGAGCGCCCGCGCCGGCATGGCGCGCACCTTCCAGATCGTGCAGCCCTTCGCGGCGCAGACGGTGCGCGAGAACATCGCCGTCGGCGCCCACCTGCACCTGCCGGGCCGCGCCGCCGCGCTGGCCGAGGCCGAGCGCGTGGCCGCGCGCGTGGGCCTGGCGGCCCAGCTGGACAAGCCCGCGGCCGACCTCACGGTGGCCGGCCGCAAGCGGCTGGAGCTGGCGCGCGCGCTGGCCACGCGGCCGCGCCTGCTGCTGCTCGACGAGGTGCTGGCCGGGCTGAACCCGCAGGAGATCGCCGAGATGGTGCCGGTGGTCCGCCGCATCGCCGACGATGGCGTGACGGTGCTGATGATCGAGCACGTGATGCAGGCGGTGATGCACCTGGCCGAGCAGGTGTGGGTGCTCGCCCAGGGCGCGCTGATCGCCGAGGGCCCGCCGGCGGCGGTGACGCGCGACCCGCGCGTGATCGAGGCCTACCTGGGCCATGGCACGGCGGCGCGGCTGGCCGCGATGGGGGCCTGAGGTGACGCCGCTGCTGCAGATCGACGAGCTCGTCAGCGGCTATGGCCGCACCGAGGTGCTGCGCGGCGTGTCGCTGCAGGTGGGCGCGGGCGAGATCGTCGCGCTGCTGGGCAGCAATGGCGCCGGCAAGTCCACGCTGAACAACACCGTCAGCGGCCTCGTCAAGCCATGGCGCGGCCGCGTGCACTTCGACGGTGCCGACCTCACCGGCGCCCACCCGCGCGCGGTGGTGCAGGCCGGGCTGATCCAGGTGCCGGAGGGCCGGCGCGTGTTCCCCAACCTCACGGTGCTGGAGAACCTGGAGCTGGGGGCCTACGCCCGGGCGCGCGACCGCCGCGCGCGCAACCTCGAGCGCGTGTTCGGCACCTTCCCGCGGCTGGCCGAGCGGCGCACGCAGAAGGCCGGCACCATGAGCGGCGGCGAGCAGCAGATGCTGGCCATCGGCCGCGGGCTGATGGCCGAGCCGCGGCTGCTGATCCTGGACGAACCGTCGCTGGGCCTGTCGCCGCTGCTGGTGGAGGAGATGTTCACGCTGATCCGGCGGCTGCATGCCGAGGGCCTGTCGCTGCTGCTCGTGGAGCAGAACGTGGCGCAGTCGCTGGACACCGCGCAGCGCGCCTACGTGCTGGAGAACGGGGCCCTGCGCTTTGCCGGCACGCCGGGCGAGCTGCTGGCCAGCCGCGAGCTGAAGGCGGCCTACCTGGGCATGTGAGCATGCGCGCGCACGCACCGCCCCGCACACTGGCGCAGAAGCTGCTGGCGCGGGCGGCCGGGCGGGCCGCGGCCGAGGTGGGCGAGATCCTCACCTGCCGCGTGGACCTGGCCATGTTCCACGACTCCTCCGGCCCGCGGCGCCTGAAGCCCATGCTCGACGAGCTGGGCGCCTCGATCTGGGACCCGCAGCGCGTGGTGCTGGTCATCGACCATTACGTGCCGGAGGCCGACGAGGAGTCGCGTCGCATCGTGCGCCTGGCGCGCGACTGGGCGCGCGCGCAGCAGCTGCCGCACGTCTACGACACGCAGGGCATCTGCCACGTGGTGGTGCCGCAGCACGGCCACCTGCGCCCGGGCATGTTCGCCGTCGGTGGCGACTCGCACTCCTGCACCGGGGGTGCCTTCGGCGCCTACATGTTCGGCATCGGCGCCACCGAGATGCTGGGCGTGGTGGTCACCGGCGAGATCTGGCTGCAGGTGCCGCCGACGATCTTCATGCGCTGGAGCGGCCGCCTGGCCACCGGCGTGTCGGCCAAGGACATGATGCTGGCGATGATCGGCCGCTTCGGCATGAACGGCGGCCAGTACCAGGCGGTGGAGTACACGGGCCTGGCGGTGCAGGCGCTGCCGATGGCCGAGCGCATGACGCTGTGCAACATGAGTGCCGAGCTGGGCGCGCAGGTGGGGCTGGTGGCGCCCGACGAGGTCACGCGCGAGTGGCTGGCGCGCCATGGCGCGGCCGACCTCGACGCCGCCGACTGCGGCCGCTGGCACAGCGACGAGGATGCCCCCGGCGTGCGCCACGACTTCGACGCCTCGGTGCTGGCGCCGCAGGTGGCGCTGCCGCACAGCCCGTCCAACGTGCGCGCGGTGGACGACCTGGAGCCCACCCGCATCGACGTGGCCTACATCGGCGCCTGCACCGGCGCCAAGCTCGACGACCTGCGCGCCGCCGCGCAAGTGCTGGCCGGCTACCGCGTGGCGCCGCACGTAAAGCTGCTGGTGGCCCCGGCCAGCCTGAAGGACCGCGAGCGCGCCGAGAGCGAGGGCATCCTCAACCGCCTGCGCGAGGCCGGCGCCACGCTGCTGCCCACCAGCTGCGGCGCCTGCGCCGGCTACGGCGCGGCCATCCCCGAGGGCAGCACCGTCATCAGCTCCACCGCCCGCAACTTCAAGGGCCGCATGGGCGCGGCCTCGGCGCAGGTGTACCTGGGCTCGCCCTACACGGTGGCCGCGTCGGCGCTGGCGGGGCGGATCGCCGACGCGCGCGAGGTGCTCGGGTGAGGACGGTGGCTCGCGCCCCGTTGGAGACACTCGCCGTGGTCGCATGCGAGCGTCATGGCGAGCTCGCGCGGGCCGGGCAGGGTGTGCCGCTCATGTCCCCCGCCGCCGGCCTGCGGCCGACGGCTCCTCCTTTACTTCCCGTCACCCCCTGCCCGGCCCACGCGAGCGGGCACCGGCGGTGGTGCGCCGGCGAGGACTTCACTGCCACCCCGAGGCGGGGTGCCGTCACTCGCACTGGAGCCCCTTCCCGGAGGGGGCTCGGGGGAGCCGGTCAGCAACGAATCGTGAGGCCCGAGTCGGCCTGCGGCCGACTCGGGGTCGCACGATGAGAAGCTGGCGCCTGCCCGAGGACGTCGACACCGACCAGCTGGCCCCCGGCCATGCGATGAAGCACGGGGTCGAGGTGATCGCGCGCCACTGCCTGGAAGCCGTGCGGCCGGACTTCGCCGGCGGCGTGCGCCCCGGCGACGTGATCGTGGCCGGGCCGGGCTTCGGCATCGGCTCCTCGCGCGAGCAGGCGGCCAGCGTGCTGGTGCACCTGGGCGTGGCGGCGGTGGTGGCGCCGTCGTTCGCCGGGCTGTACTTCCGCAACGCCTTCAACGTGGGCCTGCTGCTGCTGACCTGCCCGCGCGCCGACGAGATCGGCGACGGCGTGGCGCTGGACTTCGACGCCCGCGCCGGCCGCATCACCCTGGCCGACGGGCGAACCCTGCCCACCGACCCCATCCCCGGCTTCCTGCTCGACATGGTCGATGCCGGCGGCCTGCTGCCCCAACTCAAGCAAAGGCTCTCCCGTGAACGCGCCTGAATTCGACCTGCTGATCAAGAACGTGCGCGTCGTGCGCCCCCATGGCAACGTCGTGCACCAGGCCGACATCGCGGTCAAGGACGGCCGCTTCGCCAAGGTGGCCCCGGGCATCGCCCCCGAGCGCGCCAAGGCCGTGCACGACGGCCGCGGCCAGCTCGCCTTCCCCGGCGTGGTGGACGCGCACATGCACAGCGGCATCTACTCGCCGCTGGCCGAGGATGCGGTCACCGAGTCCATGGCCGCGGCCATCGGCGGCGTCACCAGCTCGCTGAACTACTTCCGCACCGGCCAGTACTACCTGAACAAGGGCGGCGCCTACAAGAAGTTCTTCCCGGAAGTGCTGAAGATCAGCCGCAACCGCTTCCACGTGGACTACGGCTACCACCTCGCGCCGATGGACCGCACCCACATCGGCGAGATCCCGATGCTGATCGAGAAGCACGGCGTCAGCAGCTTCAAGATCTTCATGTTCTACGGCTCGCACGGCCTGCACGGCAAGAGCGACAGCCAGCGCGACTTCCTGATGATCGGCGAGGACGAGCGTTACGACCTCGCGCACTTCGAGTTCGTCATGCGCGGCATCCAGGCCGCGCGCGAGCAGTTCCCCGACAAGGCGCGCCAGATCTCGCTGAGCCTGCACTGCGAGACGGCCGAGATCATGACCGCCTACACCAAGCTGGTGGAGAAGGACAAGTCGCTCCGCGGGCTGGCCGCCTACAGCGCCTCGCGCCCGCAGCACTCCGAGGGCCTGGCGGTGTTCATCGCGGCCTACCTCGCGCACGAGACCGCGCTGCCCAACATCAACCTGCTGCACCTGAGCTCGCGCAAGGCGGTGCAGGCGGCGCTGATGATGGCCGACGTGTTCCCGCACATCGACTTCCGGCGCGAGGTGACCATCGGCCACCTGATGCTCGACACCTCGTCCAGGGCCGCCGAGCTGGCCAAGGTGAACCCGCCGATCCGCCCGCGCGAGGACGTGGAGTACCTGTGGGACGCGCTGCTCGCCGGCGAGCTGGACTGGGTGGTCAGCGACCACGCCTGCTGCCGCCAGGAGATGAAGATCCCGCGCCACTACTTCGGCAACGTCTGGATGGCCAAGAGCGGCTTCGGCGGCACCGAGTACCTGCTGCCCGCGCTGGTCACCGAGGGCACGCGCCGCGGCATGGGCTACAACCACATGGCCCGGGTGACGAGCTGGAACCCGGCGCAGCGCTACGGCCTGAACCGCAAGGGCGACATCGACATCGGCTTCGACGCCGACCTCGCCCTGGTGGACCCGGCCCGGACCTGGACCATCCGCGCCGAGGACTCGCCCTCCACCCAGGGCTACACGCCCTTCGAGGGCCTGGAGATGTCGGCCGCCGTCACCACCACCTTCCTGCGCGGCATGAAGATCCAGGAGAACGGCCAGGTGCTGGGCAAGCCCATGGGCCAGTACCTCCACCGCCCCTCCGCCTGAGCCCGCGGTGGACATCGACGTCGCCATCGTCGGCGCCGGCGCCTGCGGCCTGACCGCCGCCACCGCGCTGCGCGAGGCCGGCATCGGCTGCCTGCTGCTGGAGCGCGACGCGGCGCCCAGCGGCAGCACCGCGCTGTCCAGCGGCTTCATCCCCGCCGCCGGCACGCGCTGGCAGCGCGAGGCCGGCGTGGACGACAGCCCCGCGGCCTTTGCCGCCGACATCCAGGCCAAGGCGCGCGGCCGCGCGGCGCCGCACCTGGTGCAGGCCTACACCGAGGCCAGCGCGCCCGCACTGGACCTGCTGGCGCGCCACGGCGTGGCCTTCGAGCTGCTCGACGGCTTCCTCTACCCGGGCCACCACGCGCGCCGCATGCATGCCCTGCGCGAGCGCAGCGGCGCGGCGCTGATGGCGGCGCTGCAGCGCGCGGCGCAGGCCGACATCCTCACCGAGGCGCGGGTGACCGGGCTGCAGCCGCAGGCCGGCGGCTGGCAGCTCGCCGCCACCCGCCCCGACGGTGCCGAGGAAACGCTGGGCGCGCGCGCCGTGCTGCTGGCCTGCAACGGCTTCGGCGGCCACCCGGCCATGGTGCGCGAGCTGCTGCCCGAGATGCGCGACGCGCTCTTCGCCGGCCACGCCGGCAACGACGGCACCGCCATCCGCCTGGGCACCGCGCTCGGCGCGGCCACCGCCGACCTGGGCGGCTACCAGGGCCACGGCTCCTGGGTGGTGCCGCAGGGCGCGCTGATGACCTGGGCCGTGATGATGCAGGGCGGCGTGCAGCTCAACGCGCAGGGCCGGCGCTTCCACGACGAGACCGCCGGCTACAGCGAGGCCGCGGTGCACGTGCTGGCCCAGCCCGGCGGCGTGGCCTGGAACGTGTTCTCCGCGCCGCAGCTGGCGCTGGCACGCGAGTTTCCCGACTTCCGCGACGCCGAGGCGGCCGGCGCGCTGCGCGAGGCCGCCGACCTGGCGGCGCTGGCACGGCTGATCGGCTGCGACACCGTGGACCTGGGCGGTGCCACGCTGGCGCCGCCCTTCTACGCGGTGAAGGTCACCGGCGCGCTGTTCCACACCCAGGGCGGGCTCGACATCGACGCCCACTGCCGCGTGCGCCGCGGCGACGGCAGCGTCTTCCCCACGCTGCTGGCCGCCGGCGGCGCGGCGCGCGGCGTCAGCGGCGACGCGGTCTGGGGCTACCTGTCGGGCAACGGCCTGCTCAGCGCGGTGGCCGGCGGCTTCATCGCCGCGCGCACCCTGGCGGAGGCCCTGGCATGAGGGCGCGGCTGCAGCAGGGCCGCCCGCTGCTGGCTCCGGGCATCTACGACGCGCTCAGCGCGCTGGTGGCCGAGCAGGCCGGCTTCGAGGCGCTGTACCTCAGCGGCGCCAGCATCGCCTACACCCGGCTGGGCCGCAGCGACGTGGGCCTGACCACCTGCAGCGAGGTGGCCGACACGCTGGCCCACATCACCGAGCGCGTGCGCACGCCGGTGATCGTGGACGCCGACACCGGCTTCGGCAACGCGCTGAACGTGCAGCGCACGGTGCGGCTGTTCGAGCGCGCCGGCGCCGCCATGCTGCAGCTGGAGGACCAGACCTTTCCCAAGCGCTGCGGCCACCTCGACGGCAAGGCCGTGGTGCCGCTGGCGGAGATGCAGGGCAAGCTGCGCGCCGCGCTGGACGCGCGCCACAGCGCCGACACGCTGATCCTGGCGCGCACCGATGCGCTGGCCGTCGAGGGGCTGGCCGCGGCGCTCGACCGCGCCGAGGCCTACCTCGAGTGCGGCGTGGACGCGCTGTTCATCGAGGCGCTGCGCACGCCGCAGGACATGGACACCGCCTGCGCCCGCTTCGCCCACCGTGTGCCGCTGCTGGCCAACATGGTGGAAGGCGGCAAGACGCCGGTGCAGTCGGCCGCGGAGCTGGGCGCCCGCGGCTTTCGCATCGTGATCTTCCCCGGCGGCACGGCACGCGCCGTGGCGCACACGCTGCAGGGCTACTATGCCAGCCTGGCAGCCCACGGCAGCACCGGACCCTGGCGCGACCGCATGCTCGACTTCGACGGGCTGAATGCGCTGATCGGCACCCCCGAGCTGCTGGCCCGGGGGCGCCGGTACGAAGCGGAGTAAGGCTGGTCGGCGGCGGGGGCACCCTGCCCCCGCACCCTGGTCGAGGGCCCGTTCAGGCCCCGCCCAGGCGCCTCAGGCCGCCTGCTGGATGCCGGCGATGGCCCACTCGCGGCTGCCGTCCACCGGCTTGACCAGGTGCCAGGTCTCGTCCACGGCCACCGGGTCGGCACCGGCTTCCTCGCGCACCTGGCCGGTGTAGCGCACGCTGACGACATGACGCCCGTCTTCCTCGGCGAAGTCCTGCACCTGGGCGTCGATGGACAGCACGTCGGTGTGGTTCTCGGAGGCGCCGCGGTCCTGCAGGTCCAGGCGGATGTCGGCGAACAGCTCCGGCGTGGTGAAGCGGCGCAGGTCGTCGAGGTCGGCCGCGTCGTGCGCCGCCTGCATGCGGATGAAGATCATCTTGGCGATGCGCTCGAAACCTTCGCGGTCGAAGTCGGCCGGCAGCTGGCCGGCGGGCACCGCCGCACCGATCTGCAGGCCGCCGAAGGCCGGGGCGCCGCCGACCGACGACGCCGCGGGCGTGGCCGCCGGCAGCGGCGCGCGCGCCAGCGGCGTGGCCGGCGCGGCGGCGTCCGGGCGGCCCATGCCGCCGAAGCTGCCCACGTTGCCGCCGGCACCGGCGCCGGCACCGGCCATGGCCGGCTGGCCGCCACCCATGCGGCGCATCACGAGGCGGATCACCACCACCGCGGCGATGGCCAGCAGGGCCAGCAGCATGAAGCTGGCCAGTTCCTCGCCGAAGCCCAGGTGGCTGGCCAGCGCGGCCAGGCCCAGGCCGGCGGCCAGGCCGGCCACCGGGCCGAGCCAGGAGCGCTTGCCGGCCGCCGCGGCGGTGCCGGCGGCGGCAGCCGCGGGGGCCGCGGCGGCGGTGGGCGCCTGCGCCGGCGCAGCCGGCTGGGCCGGCGTCTGCGACGGGGTCTGCTGCGCCGGCGCGCTGCGCTGCATGCCCTTGCTGCCGCCGCCGCCGAGGCGCTTGGCCTCGGCCACCTCGGGCACGAAGGCCACGGCCACGGCCGCCATCAAAACACCCAGGAACCAGTTCTTCATCGTGACACCTCTTGTGGTCGCCCGCGCATTCTGAACGCGTCGGGGCGCTGTGATCCTGCGAAGCCCCCACGAGTTCCCGGACATGTGGCGGCGCGGCGACCGGGCGTGCCCCGCGCGCACGCCCACGCGCCCCTCACGGGCTCAGGCGGCGAGCGCGCGGCGCGCGCGGTGCAGGCGCACGAACAGGTTGTCCTCGGTGATGGCCAGGGCGGCGCACACCTCCTCGGTGCTGCGTTCGTGCAGCACGCGCAGCTCGAAGGCCTGGCGCTGCCCGGGTGGCAGGGTCTGCAGCCGGTCCAGCACGCGGGCCAGTCGCTGCCGGTGGGCCAGCTGCTCGTCGGGGCCGGGCTGGGCGTCGGCGCGCAGCAGGTCTTCCCCGTCGGCCGACTCCGGCAGCGGCTCCAGCACGGCACGCTCGCGCACCAGGTCCACGATCTTGTGCTTGAGGATGCCCAGCAGCCAGGTGCGCAGCGCCGAACGGCCGGCGAAACGGGCGCGCCCGCTGGCCACGGCCTCGAACACGTCGTGCACCAGGTCCTCGGCCAGGCTCGGGTCCAGCAGGCGCCGGCGCGCAAACCGCAGCAGGTCGCCGCGCAACGCCACCAGCTCCGCCCAGCTGGGGGCGGCGGCGCATGCGTCGGACGCGGCCGCCGCAGGCGGCGCGGAGGAGGTGCAGGACAGGGCAGCGAGGGCGGGGGCGTGCATCGGCGGTCTCCGGCAAGGCGTGGACCGCACTCTGCCGGGCCCGGCTCACGCGGTGCTCACCGTTCCTCACCGGAAGATCACATCGGTGTAAGGTGCCGCGCCATGCCGCGACCGCCCTCCATGCCCCGCCGCATCCTCGTCGCCGAAGACCAGGCCGACATCCGCGACCTGCTGGTGATGAACCTGGCCCAGGCCGGCTACGACGTGCAGGCCGTGCCCGACGGCGGTGCGGCCCTGGCCGCCGAGCATCTGGCCCCGCACGACCTGCTGGTGCTCGACCTGATGATGCCCGGCCTGGACGGGCTGGAGGTGTGCAAAGGGCTGCGCGCACGCGGGCTGGACACCCCGATCCTGATGCTCACCGCCCGGAGCACCGAGCTCGACCGCGTGCTCGGGCTGGAGCTGGGGGCGGACGACTACCTGACCAAGCCCTTCTCCATGGCCGAGCTGCTGGCCCGCGTGAAGGCGCTGCTGCGCCGGGCCGAGGTGCGCGAGGCCGCGCGCAGCGCCGCCGACGGCGAGCGCCCGCTGGTGCACGGCGAGCTGCAGCTGTGGCCGGCCCGGCGCAGCGTGGCCGTGCGCGGCCAGCCGGTGGAGCTGACGGCGCTGGAGTTCGACCTGCTGCTGCACTTCGCGCAGCACCCGGGCCGCGTGTTCTCGCGCGCCCAGCTGCTGGACGCGGTGTGGGGCTACTCGCACGACGGCTACGAGCACACGGTGACCACGCACATCAACCGCCTGCGCGCCAAGCTGGAGCACGACCCCATGCATCCGGAGTGGGTGCTCACCGTGCGCGGCGCCGGCTACAAGTTTCGCGACCCCGTGGGAGCGCGCTGAGGTGGCGCCACGCCGGAGGCCCGGGCCATGACCGTGCGCGCGCGCCTGGCGCTGACCATCCTGCTCACCGGCGTGGTCACCGCGCTGGCGGTGATCGTGACCATGGCCGTGGCCTTCCAGCGCTTCCAGCACGAGAACACCTGGGAGCGCGCCAACGGCTTCATCGGCCGCGTGGTGGCCGCCCACCCCGACCTGATGGCGCAGCAGGCCCGCGACCCCGCCGGCATGGCCGGCTTCCTGCGCACCCTGCTGCTGTTCGAGCCCGACTCGCGGCTGTACCTGCTGGGGGCCGACGGCAGCGTACTGGCCAGCAGCGACGACACGCCCCCGCCGGCCGGGCTGAAGGTGGCGCTCGGCCCGGTGAAGGAGGCCATCATGGTGGCCGGGGACCGCGCCCGCGCCGCCTACGTGATGGGTGATGACCCGCAGGCCATGGGCGCGGAGACCGTCATCGCCGCGCGCGCGCTGCACCGCGCCGGCGCCTCCGGCGATGCCGCCGGCTACCTGTACCTCGTGTGCCAGAAGCAGGGCCTGCCGCCGGGCCAGGTGGCGCTGCTGGGCAGCAGCGTGGCGGGGCCGGCGCTGGCCGGCGTGCTGGCCATGGTGCTGCTGGGGGCGCTGATCGCCGCCTGGATCATCGGCACCGTCACGCGGCCGCTGCGCGCGCTCAGCGACGCGGTGGACGCCGCCGCCCGCGACGGCTTCGAGGCCGCGCCCCCCTGGCCCGCGCCCCCGGCCGAGGGCCCGGCGCCGCATGCGGCCACCGGCGGCGAGGCGCCGGACGAGTTCGCGCGCCTGCGCACCGGCTTCGCGCAGATGCTGGCCACGCTGCGCGCCCAATGGGACCGCCTGCAGCGCCTGGACCGCTTCCGCCGCGAGGGCGTGAGCAACCTCTCCCACGACCTGCGCTCCCCGCTGACGGCCACCACCGCCTGCCTGGAGACGCTGCAGGCGCGCTGGGCCGGCGACCCCGCCCGCGCCGACGACCGGGCGCTGCTGGACATGGCCCTGCGCAACACCGGCACGGCCGCCGGCATGGTGCGCGCGCTCGGGGACTTCGCCGTGCTCGACGAGCCCTCGTACCGGCTGCAGCCGGTGGCCATCGACGCCGCCGAACTGATCGACGACCTCGCCCGCCGCTTCGCCACCCGCGCGGCGCGGCAAGGGGTGGCGCTGGCGGCCGACACCGGCGAGGCGCCACTGCCGGCGCGGCTGGACGTGGAGCTGTTCGAGCGCGCGCTGGCCAACCTGCTGGACAACGCGCTGAAGTTCACGCCCGCCGGCGGCCGCATCGTGCTGCGCGGCACGCTGGCCGGCGGCCGCCTGCAGGTGCAGGTGCAGGACAGCGGCCAGGGCATCGCTCCGCAGGACCTGCCGCACCTCTTCGAGCGCTTCTACCGCCGCAGCGAAGGCGGCCACGGCCTGGGCCTGGCCATCGTGGCGCGCATCGTCGCCCTGCACGGCGGGCAGGCCGAGGCGGTCAGCACGCCCGGCCAGGGCAGCACGGTCACGCTGTCGTTGCCGGCCGCGGGTTGATCCCGATCCCGCCGGAGCGGCCTTGCCCTAGGCTGTTCTGTATACGGAATACCAGAGCACGACGTGGCCAGCCTGCACCGCCTCCAGAGCGCGCCCGATCTCGTCGACCAGGCCTACCGCGCGCTGGTGGACGCCATCAGCAGCGGCGCGCTCGCCCCCGGCCAGCGCATCGTGCAGGAGGTGCTGGCCGCGCAGCTGGCGGTGTCGCGCCAGCCGGTGCTGCAGGCGCTCCGGCTGCTGAAGGCCGATGGCCTGGTGGAGGACGCGCCCGGCCGCGGCCTGCGCGTCACGCCGCTGGATGCCGGCCTGATCGCGCAGGTGTATGCGGTGCGCGGCGCGCTCGACGCGCTGGCCGCCCGCCTGGCGGCCCGCCGCGCCACCGCGCTGCCCGCGGCGCTGCAGCAGGCCGGGCGCGCGGCCGCGCGCAGCGGCGATGTGCGCGCCATGATCGACGCCGACCTTGCCTTCCACCAGGCCGTCTACGCCGCCAGCGGCAACCCGCTGGTGGAGCGCAGCGCGGCGCCGCACTGGTGCCAGATCCGCCGCGCCATGGGCGCGGTGCTGCAGCACGCGCCGGCGCGTGCGGCCATCTGGGACGAACACGCCGCCATCGCCGAGGCCCTGGCCGCCGGCGATGCCGACACCGCCGAACGCCTGGCCCGCGAGCACGCCGAGCGGGCCGGCCACCACCTGGGCGCCGCGCTGGCGGCGCCGCCCATGGCCATCACCCGAGGAGACACCGCATGAAACTCCGCCCCGAGCAGATCGCGCAGTTCGAGCGCGACGGATACCTGTTCTTCCCGTCGCTGTTCTCGCCCGACGAGGTGAAGGTGCTCACCGAGGCCGTGCCGGCGCTGTATGCGCGCCGCGAGGCCTACAACGTGCGCGAGAAGGGCAGCGACGCCGTGCGCACCAACTTCGCCGCACACCTGTACAGCGAGCCCTTCGCGAAGCTGGCGCGGCACCCGCGCATGGTCGAGCCGGTGATGGACCTCTTCGGCGAAGAGCTCTACATGCACCAGTTCAAGATCAACGGCAAGATGGCCTTCGAGGGCGACGTCTGGCAGTGGCACCAGGACTACGGCACCTGGAAGAACGACGACCTGATGCCCGAGCCGCGTGCGATGAACGTGGCCATCTTCCTCGACGACGTCAACGAGTTCAACGGCCCGCTGATGTTCATCCCCGGCAGCCACACGCTGGGCGTGGTGGACGCGAAGCACGACCTCACCACCACAAGCTACCCGCTGTGGACGGTGGACAACGCGCTGATCGCGCAGCTGGTGCGCCGCGCCGGCGACAAGCGGGGCGGCATCGTCTCCCCCCAGGGGCCGGCGGGCTCGATGATCCTCTTCCACGGCTGCCTGCTGCACGCCAGCACCAGCAACCTCAGCCCCTGGAACCGCGTCAGCGTGTACCTGAGCCTGTGCGCGGTCGGCAACCACATCCGCCGCTTCAAGCGGCCGGAGTACATCGCGCACCGCGACTTCACGCCCATCGCCTGCCTGCCCGACGACTGCCTGCTAAAGGACTACCCGGTGGACCTGCCGTGGAAGGACGGCATGCCGGCCAGCGCGCTGCAGACCTCCACCGACGAACTGAAGGCAGCTTGACATGACCACCCCCACGCTCACTTCGTTCGCTGCCCCCCGCGGGGGCGGTCAGGTCCTTCGGAACGGCCGGGCGGACCTGACATGACCACCCCGCTCTTCGCCAAGCTGCAGCAGCGCGCCGCCGAGGGCCGGCCGGTGCGCGTGGGCCTCATCGGTGCCGGCAAGTTCGGCAGCATGTACCTGGCGCAGATCCCGCGCACGCCGGGCGTGCACCTGGCGGGCATTGCCGACCTCAGCCCCGATGGCGCGCGGCGTAACCTGGCCCGCGTGGGCTGGGACGCCGAACGCCTGACCGCGCCCAGCCTGGACGCCGCCATCCGCGACGGCCGCACCCATGTGGGCGACGACTGGCAGGCGCTGGTGCGCCACCCGGCCATCGACGTCATCGTCGAGTGCACCGGCCACCCCATCGCCGCGGTGGACCATTGCCTGGAGGCCTTCGCCCACGGCAAGCACGTGGTCAACGTGACGGTGGAGGCCGACGCCTTCTGCGGGCCGCTGCTGGCGCTGCGGGCGCAGGAGGCCGGGGTCGTCTATTCGCTGGCCTTCGGCGACCAGCCGGCGCTGATCTGCGACCTGGTGGACTGGGCGCGCTGCTGCGGCTTCCCGGTGGTGGCCGCCGGGCGCGGCCACAAGTGGCTCCCGCATTTCGCGCAGAGCACGCCCGAGACCGTCTGGGGCTACTACGGCCTGACGCCGGAGCAGGCCGACCGCGGCGGCCTCAACCCCAAGATGTTCAACAGCTTCCTCGACGGCTCCAAGCCCAGCATCGAGAGCACCGCGGTGGCCAACGCCACCGGCCTGGCCGTGCCCAGCGACGGCCTGCTCTACCCGCCGGCCAGCGTGGAGGACATCCCCTTCGTCACCCGGCCGAGGAGCGAGGGCGGCGTGCTGGAGCGCAAGGGCATGGTCGAGGTCATCAGCTGCCTGGAGACCGACGGCCGCCGCATCCCCTACGACATCCGCATGGGCGTGTGGGTGACGGTGGAGGGCGAGACCGAGTACATCCGCAACTGCTTCGAGGAGTACAACGCCCACACCGACCCCAGCGGGCGCTACTTCACGCTCTACAAGCGCTGGCACCTGATCGGCCTGGAGGTGGGCTTCAGCGTGGCCAGCGTGGCGCTGCGCGGCGAGCACACCGGCGCCGCCTCGCAATGGAACGCCGACGTGGTGGCCACCGCCAAGCGCGACCTGCGGCCCGGCGAAGTGCTCGACGGCGAGGGGGGCTACTGCGTGTGGGGCAAGCTGCTGCCGGCGGCGCGCAGCGCCGCGATGGGCGGCCTGCCCCTGGGCCTGGCGCACGACGTGAAGCTGGTGCGCCCGGTGAAGCAGGGCCAGAGCCTGACCTGGGACGACGTGGCCATGGACACCGGCACGCGGGCCTACGCGCTGCGGCGGGAGATGGAGCGGCTGTTCGCCCGCTGAAGCCGCCGGCCGGAAACGGCACAGGGCCCCGGAGGGCCCTGTCGGCACAGCGCCCCGGAGGGCGCTGGCATGGGGATCGCGACGCCGAACGGGCGTCAGCCCTTGGCGCTCTGCGCGGGCGTCTCGCTGGCCGCCAGCAGCAGGCCGGCGTGCTCGGGCGAGGACAGCGACACCACGCCGGAGAAGATCACGAAGGTGGTGAACAGCGACAGGGTGAAGGCGACGAGGCGATGGCTGCGGGCGGTGTTCATGGCGGGCTCCTGGGGTGGGTTCAGCGTGGCGATGGACGCATCTTCGGCCTCTGCCGCCGCAGCCGCCAGCGTCCTGCGACGAAGCGCGGCCCCTGGCGGGTGAACCGCGTGCAGCGCTGATGAGTGGCAGCGTCGCCCGCGGCCCGCGCCGGCGCGGGCACGCGGAAGGAGGCGGTCCGGTGCCGGATCCGCGCTGGACCGGCATGGCGCCGCGAGCGCCGTCATGAACGACACGCCCCGCGAGGCGGGGCAGTCGCAAACGACAACGCCCCGCGAGGCGGAGCAGTCACAAACGACAACGCCCCGCGAAGCGGAGCAGTCACAAACGACAACGCCCCGCGAAGCGGGGCGTTGGGCAAGGGAAACCGGCGACGCAGCGTGGATCAGGCCTGCGTGCTGCTCTGCTGCGCCTGCACCCACAGCGCGCCCGAGGGCGTGGTGGTGGCCAGGCTGCCCACGCCGGAGAAGATGGCCAGCGTGGTGGCCAGCGCGAAGGCGAAGGCCGCGGCCGGGTGGGCGTAGCGGGTGGCGAAACGGGTGCGGAGGCTGGCGGTGCGGGTCATGGTGGCTTCCTTTCGTGCTGCGTCGTCTGTCGATGGCTGCACTGTGCCCCAGCCCCGGCACACCCGAAAGCCGTCTGCGACGAAACGCCGGCAGCGCCGCCCGAGCCGCCGCTGCCGGCGACGGGCCGCACGGCGGGCCGCGTCGGCGGGCCGGGTCAACCGCGCATCACGACGCGCGTCACAGCGCGCGGCACTGGTCCTCCTTGGAGGCCGCGCGGTTGCCGCCGCCGGTGGGCGCGGGCTCGTTGGCCTTGCACTGCAGGTTGCCCTTCATGCGGTTGTTCGTCAGCGTGACGCCGCCGGTGTTCTGGAAGGCCTGCAGGTTGCCGCCCAGCACGTTGGCGTCGGCCAGCAGCGGGCCGGCGTTGTCGTCGAACAGGATGTCGCCGTTGATGCGCGCCTGCGAGATCGACGCCGAGCCGCCCTGGACCAGCTGCACCGAGCCGCCGAAGGTGGAGCGGCCGTTGACCACCACGTCGGCGGCGCCGTCGGCCTGCAGGTTGCCGTTGATGCTGACGCTGGTGGCCAGCAGCGTGGCGCCGGTGCCGACGACGATGTTGCCGTTGGCACGCGTGCGGCTGAGCACGCAGCTGGCGCCGTCGGGCACGAAGATGTTGTCCAGCGCCTCCGCGCCGATGCGGCCGGTGCAGCGCGTCTCCTCGGCGACGGCGGGCAGGGCGGCAGCCAGCGCGAGGGCGGCGGCGATCAGGGTCGGGGTCTTCATGGTGCGGGCTCCTTGGGGAGGTCTGCGCGACATGCGCCCCCCACCGAGGCCCGACGGGCGGCGCCGATACACCGCCCGCGAAAAAAATCAGGGGCAGGACGGGTCGGGCGGCGCGGTGTCGGTCACGGCGGCGTAGGCGTCGACGGCCCGCTGGCTGGCGCCGCAGACCGGTGCCGACCGGGCTTCCAGGCGCTGCAGCGCCTGCTCCGGCGTCCAGCGGCGCGGGTCGGGCCGCCACTGCCCCGGCGCGCGCGTGGACAGCACCAGCGCCGCGGTGCCGGCGGCCAGCGGTGCGGCCATCGAGGTGCCCGACCAGGTGCCCCAGGCCCCCGCGGCGCCGCCGCCCGGCACGCTGCTGACGATGGCCTCGCCGGGCGCGGCCAGCGCGATCCAGCCGCCCCGGTTGGAGAAGTCGGCCAGGCGGCCGTCGGGCCGTGTCGCGGCCATGGCGCGCGCGCCCTGCACGCCCTCGGCGGCCGGGTAGATGCGCTCGCTGTCGCTGCCGCCGTTGCCGGCCGAGGCCACCACCAGCGCCGCGTGGCCGCGGGCGCAGCGCTCGCGGTCGGCGGCGAAGCCGGGCGCGTCGACATCGTCATTGTCGTCGTCGAAGGTGCAGGCGGCCAGCTTGACCGCCAGGTCCAGCAGCCGCGTCGGCCGCGTGGTGCCCAGGCTGAGGTTGACCACGTGCGCGCCGTCGTCGCTGCGCGGCCGCCCGTCGGGGTCCACCGCCCACAGCAGGCCTTCGGCCAGCACCCAGATGTTGCCGCGGCCACCCGGGTCCAGCACGCGCACCGGCATCAGACGCGCGTCGGGCGCGGCCAGCGCCAGCAGACCGGCCACGTGGGTGCCATGGCCCCAGCCCAGGTCGCCGGGGCCGCCGCCCTCCGAGGGGTTGGTGTCGGCGTCGACGAAGTCGCGGCCCACGAGGCTGCCGTCGCGCCGGCGCAGCAGCCGGGGCGCCAGCGTGGGGTGGGTCAGCTCCAGCCCGGTGTCCAGCACCGCGATGCGCACGCCGCGGCCGGTGGCCTGCGCGTGGGCCTCGGCCAGGCGCAGCGCCTGCGGGGCCCACTGGCCGGCGTAGTCCTCCGCCGTGTTGCCGATGGCCCAGACGGAGTTGCGCACGCTCTCCGGTGTCTCGCCTTCGCTGTTGGCCTCGGCGAACACCACCTCGGGCAGCACCGCCAGGGCGGCGGCCACGGCATCGGGGTCGCCGGGTGCGGTGAGGCCCAGGCGCCAGATCGGGCGGCTGCCGAACTGGTCCAGCAGCGCCAGCCCCTGGGCGGCGGCGAAGGCGGCTGCATCCACGCCCGGTGCCAGCTGCACCACCACCTCGGCGGGCGGCGCCGCACGCGCGGGCATGGGCAGCAGCGTGAGCCCGGCCAGGGCGGCCGCCAGCGCGGCCGCGGCCAGGGTGTGGCGCAAGGGGTTCATGACGGGGCTCCTCGGGGGCGGCACCGCGGTGGCGTGCCGGGGGTCGGCGGGCCCGGGCCGCAGTGTGCGCGAGCGCCACATCACGGGCACCCCGGGTCCGCGGGGGAGCCGTCGGTCACCGCCGCCAGGGCGTCGACCTGCTTCATGGACGCGGCGCAGACCGCGGCGCCGCGGTCCTCCAGGCGCTTGAGCAGGTCCTCGGCGCCCCACTGCCGCAGCCCGGCCGTGCCCGGGCGCGGGTTGGGCGACGGGGTGCCGAGCACCAGGGCGGCCACGCCGGCGGCCAGCGGCGCGGCCATCGAGGTGCCCGACCAGGTGCCCCAGGCACCGGCGGCACCGCCGCCGGGCACGCTGCTGACGATGGCCTCGCCCGGCGCGGCCAGCCTGACCCAGCCGCCGCGGTTGGAGAAGTCGGCCAGGCGGCCGTCGGGCCGGGTGGCGGCCACGGCGCGCGCGCCCTTGACCTCCTCGGCCGCGGGGTAGATGCGCACCTGTGCGCTGCCGTCGTTGCCGGCGGCGGCCAGCACCGGCGCGCCGTGGCCGAGCGCGCAGCGCGCGCGGTCGTCGTCGAAGCCGGCGTCGTCGAAGTCGTCGTCGTCGTCATCGTCGAACTCGCAGCTGGCGAGCGCCGCCACGGCGCTGAGCAGGCGGGTGGGCTGCGTGGTGCCCAGGCTCAGGTTGACGAGGTGCGCGCCATCGTCGGTGGCGGGGTTGCCGTCGGGGTCCACGGCCCAGGCCAGCGCCTCCGCCAGCACCCAGGCGTTGCCGCGGCCGGACGGGTCGAGCACGCGCAGCGGCATCAGCCGCGCCCCGGGCGCGGCCAGGGCCACCAGGCCGGCCACGTGGGTGCCGTGGCCCCAGCCGAGGTCGCTGCGGCCGCCCTCCTCCGAGGGGTCGGCATCGTCGTCGACGAAGTCGCGGCCGAGCAGCGTGCCGTCGGCACGGCGCGCCAGGCGCGGGGCCAGCAGCGGGTGGCCGAGGTCGACGCCGGTGTCCAGCACCGCCACGCGCACGCCGCTGCCGGTGCCGGCGGCGCCCTGGGCCTCGGCCAGGCGCAGCGCCTGGGGCGCCCACTGGCTGCCGTAGGTGCCGGCGTCGCCGCCGATCGCCCACACCGAGTTGCGCGTGCGCTCCGGCGCCTCCTGCAGGGCATTGGGCTCGGCAAAGCGCACGTCGGCACGCGCCTGCAGCGCCGCGGCCTCGGCCACGGCGTCACGGCCCGCGGGCAGCGCGATGCGCCAGATCGGCCGGCGGCCGAACTGGTCGATCACGCTGGCCCCGGCGGCGGCGGCCACCACCTGGATGTCGCCGCCCGTCTCCAGCTGCAGCACCAGCTGCGGGCCGGCGGCCGGCGGGGTGCCGCCACCACCGCCACCGCCACCGGCAGGCGGCGCGGTGTCGCCACCGCCACCGCCGCCGCAGGCGCCCAGCAGCACGAGCGCCGCGACGGCCACGGGGTGTCGGAGCGGGCGGGGCGGGGTCAGGGTGGTCCGGGTGGTCGGGGGCATGGCGGTTCGGCGGGCGGCGGTCATGGCCCACGGAGCAGGCCATCACCGCGCTGATACATCAAGGGGGGGGTCGCGGATGCTGCCGCGGCCCGATCAACCCTGCCCGTGGAGGGCGAAGGCAGCCCAGTGGAAGGGATGCTCGCCGGCGGCCGCGGCGGCGGCCTGGGCCTGCTGCAGCGCCTGCGCCGGCGTGGCGCCGTCGTGCAGCGCCTGGTGCAGGTCGGCCAGCAGCAGCGCGGTGGCCCCGTCCTCCACCGCCCACAGCGAGGCGAGCACACCCTGCGCGCCGGCCAGCGTGAAGGCGCGCACCAGGCCCAGCAGCTCGTCGCCCGGGGCGACCCGGCTCTGGCCGGTCTCGCAGGCCGACAGCAGCACCAGCCGCGCGCGCAGGCGCAGCGCGCGCACGTCGTGCAGGGTCATCGGGCCGTCGCCCAGCTGCAGGAAGGAAAAGGCCGGGCTGTCGGCGCGGAAGCGGCCATGGCAGGCGAGGTGGATCAGCTCGGCCGCCGGCGCCTCGGCGGCCAGCACCGCCTGCGTGGCCTCGGCGTCCAGGCGCAGCACGGTGCGCTCGCCATGCACCGCGGCCACCGCCGCCAGCTCCTGCGCCACCTGCGGCAGCGCCGGCCCGCCCACGCCCAGGGCCAGCACCGGCGCGCCCGGCCGCCCGCCGGCCGTCACGCCGGCGGGCACGGCCTGCCCGGCCAGCCAGACACGCGCGCTGGCGGCCAGGCTGAGGGTGTGGGTCTGCACCAGCCAGTGCCGCCCGTCATGCAGCGCGCCAAAGGGCAGGTAGTGCAGCTCGCGGTGCGGCACCACCACCACGCGCCGGCGCCCCGCCAGCAGCGGCGCCAGCGGTGCCCACAGCCGGGCGTGCAGCGCCTGGGCGTGGTCCTGCACGCGGGCCATCAGGCGCGCGGCGTGGCGGCGCAGCGCCGCGCCGCCGTGGCGCCAGCTGTCGATCTGGAAGCGCAGCCCCTGCAGCCGCTCGTCGAGGTCGCCGGCCGGCAGCACCTGGTGGGCCACGCCGTCGCGCGTGACCACCACCGCCAGCAGGCGGTCGCCGCGGCCGTCCTGCAGCCGGTGCCACAGCAGCAGCGCCGCATCCTCGGGCAGCGCCTTCTGCAGGGCATCGGCCAGCGGCTCCGGCGGTGGGGCCGGGGCGCCGGGTTCGGCCCGGGCGCCGGCGTGCGCCGACGGCTGCAGCAGGGCACGCCGATGGTCCTCCAGCAGCGCATGTTCCAGCGCCTGCACCTCGCGCGCCAGCGCCGGCAGGCGCGGGGTCTCGCCCTCGGCCATGGCCTGGCGCCACTGCGCGCGCAGCCAGCGCAGGCGCTCGGTCTGCGGCGGCGCCGCGGACGCCGCGCTGCCGGCAGCGGCATTGGCGGCCGGCAGGCTCAGGGCCAGCGCGCGCGCGCGGCCGAGGTCGATGTCCTCCAGCAGACGGCGGCTGTCGCCCTCGGCCAGCGACAGCGCCACCAGGTCGCCGTGGATCTGCTCGACCTCGGCGCCCAGCGCGCTGCGGAACTCGTCGTCGGGCAGGGCGGCGCGCTCCAGCTCGACGAGACCGAGCGCCTCGGTCAGCGCCGCGCGCGCCGCGTCGCCCTGCCCGGCCTGCGCCGACAGCCGGCCCAGCCCGGCGAGCGCGGCCATGCGCAGCGCCGGCAGGTCGGCCGCGGCGGCCTGCACCGCCTCGAAGCGCGCCCGCGCCGCGTCGCCGCGGCCCTGCGCCGCCTCGGCCGCGGCCATCAGCACCTCGGCCTCCAGCCGCCAGCCGGCGATGCCGCTGTCGGCGAGCGCCGCGGCCGCCTCGGCGGCGGCCTGCCCGGCCTCGGCGGCCCGGCCCTGGGCCAGCGCCACGCGGGCCTGGCCGAGCGCGCCGAGCGCGGCGCTGGCGCGGTTGTCCAGCGCGCGGTAGAGGGCCACGGCCTGGGCGTAGCCGGCATGCGCGCCCTCGGAGTCGCCGCGCCCGGCCAGCGCCCGAGCGCGCTGCAAGGTTGCCCAGGCCTGCTCGGTCGGCGCGCCCAGCGCGGCGGCCTGCGCGATGACGCCGTCGTAGATGCGCGCCGCCTCCTCGCCCATGCCCACCGCCAGGTAGGCGTCGGCCAGCGCCGTCTCGCTCTCGAGCCGGCGCAGCGGCGGCCCGCCGGCCGCCGCCATGCGTTCGGCCGCCTCGGCCAGCACCGGCAGCGCGCGGTGCCAGCGGCCGCGGTGCAGCTCGATGCGGCCGATGTTCTGCAGCGCCTGGGCCTGGAGCACGCCCAGGCCGTGCTGGCCGGCGCGCAGGCGGGCGCGCTCGTTGGCCTGCAGCGCCTCGTCGAAGCGGAACTGGTAGGCCAGCGTGTAGGCCAGCGCGATGTCCGCGGCAATGGAGTACTCGGTGTCGCCGACGCGGGCGAACCACAGCGCCGCCTGGCGCTGGTGCGTCTCGGCCTCGACGTGCCGGTCCTGCCGCGACAGCATGGTGCCGAGGTTCATCTCCACCTTGGCCGCCGAGCGCAGGTCGCCGACGGCGGCAAAGCGCGCCCGCGCTGCCTCGCCGCAGGCCAGGGCGTCGGCGTCGCGGCCGGCCATCGCCAGCGCCACCATGCGCGGCACCTGGGTCTCGGCGGCGTGCTGGTCGTCACCGGCGGCGGCAAAGGCGTCGTGGGCACGCTGCAGCGCGGCGTCGGCCGCGGGCAGGTCGCCGCCGGCCAGCGCCGCGATGCCGGCGGTCCAGGCCGCCAGCGCGTGCAGCGCGGGGTCCTGCGTGTCCTCGTCCGCCAGCGCCTGCAGGGCGGCGGCCACGGTGGCGGCGCGTGCCGGCTCGGTGTGCCAGGCGGCGTAGCACTCGGCCTTCAGCGCCCAGGCCCGGGCGCGGCGGTCATCGGCCGGCGCGTTCATCGCGGCTCGCCGCCCGGTGGCGATGGCGAGCCGGGCGCGGGGGGCCAGCCCGGCACGTTCAACCCGCGTCGCCCGGGAGGGTCAGCTCCGGCAGCGCCATCTCCCAGTCGTCGCTGCGCAGCACGATGCGGCAGGGCCCGGCGGGCACGCCGTCGATGCGGAACTCGGCCAGGTCGTTCCAGGCCTGCTCGGCGCGGAAGGCCTCGCCGCAGGCCAGCGTCACGCGACCCTGCGCGTCGGGGCCGAGCACCTGGCCGCTGACCTGCCAGCCCCCGGTGCCGGGGGCGATGCGCAGGTCCACGTCGCGGCCGTCGGCGCTGAACAGCATCTGCCGCACGCCGCCGCCGGCCGAGCGCAGGCCCGCGGCCTGCGGCGTGAGCGCGGCGCTGTCGAAACCGAGCACCGCCACCAGGCGGCGCAGCACGCCCTGCGGCGCGGGCGCCGCCGCCGCGACCGGCCGGGCGCGGGCGGCAAAGAGGTCGATCGCGCGCTGGATCACGGCCTCCGGCGCGTCCTGCAGCACCCGGCTGCGCTGCAGCGCATCGGCCAGCGCGGCGTCGGGGTCGGCAGGCGCGCCGGGCGGCAGCTGGCGGTCGGCGGGGTGGTCGGGGTTCATGGCGGCGTGGGGGTCGCGGATGCCCTACGGAGCGGGATGCACCGGCGCTGATACACCACCGGAGTCAACTTTTGTCACAGATCTTCCATCAGCTTGCGGAGCTTGGCCAGGCAGCGCGCGCGCGTGGGGCCGATGCTGCCCTCCGGGATGCCCAGCCGCGCGGCGATCTCGCTGTAGGGCAGCGGCTCGTCCTGCAGGAACAGCAGTTCGATGAACTGGCGCGCGCGCGGGTCGAGCCGGTCCACGGCCTGGCGCAGGCGGTCGTGCTCCTGCAGCGCGGCGAGCTGGGCGTCCTGCAGCGGGGCGGGGTCGGCCACCTGGGCCAGCGGGTCCTCGGCGGCGCCATCGTGGTCGGCGCCGGCCGCCTCGGCCAGCGGCATGCGGCGGGCGCGCTCCAGCAGCCGCAGCGTCTCACGCTTGGCGGTGGTGACCAGCCAGGCGCGCACGCGGGTGGCGTCGTCCAGCCGGTCGAGGTGCTCGAACAGGCGCTGGAAGCAGGTCTGGAAGACGTCGGCGGCGGCACCGTCGTCCAGCCCGGCACGGCGCGGCACGGTGTAGATCAGGCGCTGGTAGCGGCGCACCAGCGTGCTCCACGCCGCGGCCTCGCCGGCACGGCAGCGCTGGATCAGGGCGTCATCGGGGAGCTCGGCGTGCACGGCGTGGCGGCGGTTGGCCCCGCATGATGCCACCGCGGGGTGTATTTCTTCGCGGGCAGGCTGCTCGGTCGGTGCATCAACCCCCTCGCAGAGGCTCGCGCCATGAACACCCGCCGCACCCCTTCCACCCTCCGCCTGTCGCTGGCCGCCGCCGCCCTGGCCGTGCTCGCCGGCTGCGCCAGCACCACCGCCCCCGTGGTCTACCCGGTGGCCGACGGCAAGCGCACCCACCGTGCCGAGGCCGACCTGCAGGCCTGCCGCGCCGAGGCCGACAAGGCCGTCGGCGTCAACAGCATGCGGGCCGACAAGACCGGTGGCACGGCCGCACGCCGCGGTGCGGTGGAGTTCGTCGACAAGGCCGTGGAGTCGCTGGTCAACGGCTCGAAGGAGGTCTGGGCCAAGGCCCGCGGTGCCGGCGCCGGCGCCGCCGCCGGTTCGCTGACCGCCGTGGCCCTGAACTGGAACGAGCCCGACAGCGTGTACCGCAACTACGTGGAGCTGTGCCTGAAGGACCGCGGCCACAAGGTGCTGGGCTGGCGCTGAACGGCCCTGGAAAGGCCAGTCACGGCCGCTGAAAAATGACATGTATGTGAATGCCAGCTTCGATGATCTGTCAGGCAGGCCCGCACATCGAGCTGTAGGCCACCCACCAGACATCCACCCGGAGCACCCCATGACCCTCGAACTGATCAGCACCTCCAACCTGCACGACACCCCGGAGCTGCCCCGTCTGCTGGCCGCCAAGCGCGCCTACACGACGCGGCGCGTGCCGCTCGCCGCACTCGGACGGCTCCTCGCCGGTGATGGCGTCCGCCCGCGCGCCGGCGATCTGATGCTGGCCCGCGTGACGCGCATCGGCAAGCACGCGCACCTGGAGGGCACCGACAGCCGGCGCGCCGCACTCTTCGTCGGCGACGAGGTGCTGGTGGCCTGCGCCGCCCGCTATGCCCCCGACCAGTTCGACGCCCGGCTGCCGACGTCGCTGGCCCCATGCCATCTGGCGGCTGGCGGCGGCGTCGCCGGTCAGGTGGTGGCGCGCCGCGGCGGCCTGGCGCTGCCGACGGAGCTGCAGCCCATCGGCCTGGTGGCCGACCCGCAAAGGCGGGTGGTGAACCTGGCCGACCACGCGCTGCCCGCGCGCGTGCCCGCCGTGCGCCCGCCGACGATGGCGTCGCTGGGCACGTCGATGAACGCGGGCAAGACCACCAGCGCGGCCTACCTGATCCGTGGCCTGGTGCGCGCCGGCCTGCGCGTGGGCGCGGCCAAGGTCACGGGCACGGGCAGCGGCAACGACCCCGGCCTGCTGCGCGATGCCGGTGCCGTGCGCGTGCTGGATTTCACCGACGCCGGCTTCGCGTCCACCTGCGACGTGGACGCGGCAACACTGGCCACCGCTGCCCAGACGCTGGTGGCGCACCTGGCGGCCGAGGGCGTGGATGCGATCGTGCTCGAGGTGGCCGACGGCCTGTACCAGCGCGAGACGGCCGCGCTGCTGCGCCTGCCGCAGTTCCGCGCGCTGCTCGACGGGGCGATCTTCTCCTCCGGCGACGCGATGGGCGCCTGTGCCGGGGCCGACTGGCTGAGCCGGGAAGGGCTGCGCCCCCTGGCGCTGGCCGGCGCGATGACGCGTTCGCCGCTGGCGGCGCAGGAGGCTGCACAGGCCAGCGGCCTGCCGGTGCTCGACCTCGACCAGCTGGGCCATGCCGACACCGCCCGGCGGCTGTGGCGCCAGGCTGGCGGCGTGCAGGGCGGCCTGGCCGCCTGAGCACGGAACCAGGCCGTCCGCCGATGTCCCCCACCGGACACCCGGGTCTGCCCCCGCTGCTGAGCCGACGTCGGCGGCGCTGGCTGATGGCCCTGCTGGCCAACGGCGCGGCGCGCGCCCTGCTGGCGGCCATCGCGCTGGTGGGGCTGCGGGTGGCGCTGGCAGGCAGCCCGGCCGCCGCCCCATGGCTTGCCGCAGGCCTGGCCGCCGGCTTCGGGGTGTCGGCCTGGCTGCAGCGGCGCGAGACCCTGGACGCCGAGGCCCTGGCGCAGCACTACATCGCCCATGTGCGCCTGCGGCTGTTCGACCGGCTGTCCGGGCTGACGCCGGCGGAAACCCTGAGGCACAGCCGCGGTGGCGTGCTGATGCGCTTCGTCGGCGACGTGCAGGCCCTGCGCGCCTGGGTCGGCCGCGGCATCGCGCAGGGAATGGTGGCTGCGACCACCCTCGTCCTCCTGTGGGCGCTGCTGGTGGCCACCGACCCGCGGCTGGGCCTGCTGGCGCTCGCGGCGCTGGCCGCCGGCGCCGGGGCCGCGGCGCTGCACTGGGAGGCGCTGTATGCCGCCACCGCCCTGGCCCGTCGTCGCCAGGCCGCCGTGGCCGCCTACATGCAGGACCGCATTGCCGGGCTGGGCACGCTGCAGGCCGCCGGGCGCGCACGGACCGAGCGGCTGCGGCTGCGCCGCCTGCACCTGCGCCTGCGGCGCGCGCTGCAGGCAAGGGCCGACTGGCGCGGGCGCCATCGCGCCGTAGCGGCACTGACGGGCGGCACTCTGCTCGCCATGCTGGCCTGGCAGGGTGGCACCCGCTTGCACGCCGCGCTGCCGGGCGGCATGACCGGCGGTGTGCTCGGCAGTGCCCTGCTGGTGCTGCTGATGCTCCCTGCGGTGCGCACGCTGGCCCAGGCCGCCGACGCCTGGGTGGCAGCCCGCGTGGCGCGTGCCCGGCTCACCGAGTTCCTCGCGCGCGCAGCGCCCGAGACCGGGCCGCCCATGGCCGCGGCGCCCGACCCCGCTGGCGATGCCGGCGATGCCGCCGATGCGCCGGTCCTGCGCCTGGAGGCGCCCCGCCTGGCGGGCCGGGTGCACGGCCCGGTGGCCGAGGTTGCGCATGGCCGGCGCATCGCCCTGTGCGGGCCCACGGGCTCGGGCAAGAGCGCGCTGCTGATGCTGCTGGCCGGGCTGGAGGCCGCGGACACGGGCTGCGTGCGCCTCGGGGGGGAACGTGTGGACGCCCTGCCCGACGACACCCGCCGGCGCAGGCTGGTGCTGCTGTCGCCGGACCTGCCGCTGCTGCGCGGGAGCATCGGTGACAACCTGCACTACCAGTCCGGCGGCGTCGCCCGCCGCACGCTCGACCAGGCCCTGCACCTGTCCGGCCTGGCGGCCCTGTTGCCAGGCCTGCCGGCGGGGCTCGACACCCCGGTGCGCGATGCGGGCATGAACCTCAGCCATGGCCAGCGCCGTGCGGTGCAGCTCGCGCGCGCCCTGGCGGCACGGCCGGCCGTCTTGCTGATCGACGACCCGGCGGCCTGCCTGCCGGGCCCGGTGGAAGACCGCCTCGGCATGCTCATCGACGCCCACCCGGGCACCATCGTCTTCGCCACCGCCGATCCGGCGCTGGCCGTGCTGGCCGACGAGATCTGGACCTTCCAGGCGGGCGAGCGCATCGGCGCCTGGCCGGTGCAGCACCGCAGGGCGCCGGTGGCGCGGGCCGGGCAGCACGACGGCCACCCTCCGCCCTGAGCGACACATGATCGACCTGCATTACGTCCCGGCGGGCCGGCACGGCCGCACCGCCGGCGTGCTCGTGCTGCCGCCATCGACGCCGCGCCGCCTGCTGGTCTGCGTGCACGGCTTCACCCGTCAGCCGCTGGAGCAGGCGGAGGCCTTTGCGCCACTGGCGCGCCAGCGCGGCTGGGCGCTGCTGCTGCCGGTGTTCGACGAGAGACGCCACCGTCGTTACGCGCAGCTGCGGGCGCCCACCGGCAGGCGCCGGCTGCGCGCCGACCTGGCCCTGATCGACCTCGTCGAGCGCCTGGCGCCCCGGCACAGCCTGCCGCTGGAGGGCTGGGGCCTGTTCGGCTACTCCGCTGGCGCGCAGTTCGCCCACCGCTTCGCCCTCCTGCACCCGCAGCGGGTGGGTGCGCTGGCCCTCGGCGCCGCCGGCTGGTACACCTGGCCCGACGCAGAGCGGCCCTGGCCGCAAGGGCTGGCCGACGCGCCGCTGACGCCGCAGCTCGAGCACTTCATCCGCCTGCCCCTGGGCCTGTGGGTGGGCGAGCGCGACGTGGTGACCGACCGCCACCTGCGTGACGACGAGGAACTCAACCTGTGGCAGGGCGAGCACCGCCTGCAGCGCGCCCGCGCCTGGGCTGCCTCGCTGGCCATGCAACGGCGTGACCTCGGCCTGCCGGCACCGGCGCTGCACACCATCCCCCGGGCCGGGCACTCCTTCGTGGCCTGCCACCGACGCGGCGGTCTGGCGGCCGCCGTGGTCGACTTCGTGGCGGGCGCGGCCCCGGCGATGCCCGTGTGATGAAAAGTTCTTGACGGCGGCAGGTATCAGGCGCCGACCTGACCTCTCCGTGTGACAACGCCGTGACAGGCCCGACGGGCGGCACGGCGGCCCCCGACAACGCCAGAGGTTCCCGTGATGCCCGAGTTTCCCCTCCTCCTCACCGCCGGCGACCTGCCGCTGCGCGCCGCCATCGACCTGGCCGCCATGCTGCTGCTGGTCTTCGGCCTGTACTACCGCCGCTACCGCGACAAGGAACTCGTCACCGCGGCGGCGCTGTTCAACGTGTTCATCTTCGCGGTGCTCACGGTGCTGTCGAAGGTGGAGTTCGGCATCGCCGCCGGCTTCGGCCTGTTCGCCATCCTGGCGATGTTCACGCTGCGCTCCGAGCCCATTGGCAAGACCGAGATCACCTACTTCTTCGGCAGCGTGGCCATCGCGGTGATCTGCGCCGTGCAGGGCACGACGCCGGCCTTCGCGGCCGCGATGGCGGCGCTGGTGGTGCTGGGCGCCTGGGCCATCGACCACCCGCGCGTGCTGCAGTCGGTGGACGGCATCCGCATCACGCTGGACAAGATCGACCCGCACGCGCTGTCACAGCCCGAGCGCATGAAGAGCGACCTCTCCGCGCGCCTGGGCGTGCAGGTCATGTCGTACCAGATCACCGCGCTGGACTACATCAACGACATGGCGCGCATCACCGTCTTCTACCGCAAGGCCTGAGCAGGAGCGCCGCCATGACCCTCGACCATCGGCCCGAGACCGTGTTCGCCGGCTTCGCCCCCATCTCCCTGGCCGCGCTGAATGCCAAGGCCGCCATGCTGGAGCGGCTGGACAACAAGTACGTGGTGCAGGGCCCGGTGCTGGCGGCCACCGCCGCCGAGTTCGCCGCGCACTTCGACGTGCTGGAGATCGACGGCCAGCGCGCCTTCACCTACGAGACCTGCTACTTCGACGACCCGGAGCGCCGCAGCTACCACGACCACCACCAGGGCCGCCGCCAGCGCATGAAGGTGCGCGTGCGCCGCTACGTGGACGCCGGGCTGTGCTTCCTGGAGGTGAAGCTCAAGGACAGGCGCGGCATCACCGTGAAGAAGCGCATGCCCTACGACGCCGCCAAGGCCGAGTTGCTGGACGACGAGGCGATGGCCCACGTGCGGCGCTGCCACGAGGCGCTGTACGGCCGCCCCTTCGAGCGCGCGCTGGAGCCGGTGCTGCGCATGCGCTACCGCCGCGCCACGCTGGTGGCGCGCGAGGGCGGCGAGCGCATGACGATCGACAGCGACATCCGCTTCCTGGCCGGCCCCGACGCGTTCGGCCCGCCGCCGGGCGTGTTCATCGTCGAGACCAAGTCGGCCCATGGCCACGGCCTGGCCGACGCCATCCTGCGCCGCCACCACCAGCACCCGACCCAGGGCTGCTCCAAGTACTGCGTGGGCATGAGCGTCACCGGCGCGGTGCAGAAGTTCAACCGGTTCCGGCCGGCGCTGCGCAAGCTCGGCGCGCTGGCCGCGGCCTGACCCCGTGGCCCGCACCGTGACAGGACGGCTGCTCGCGCTGGGCCTGGTGCTGCTGTGCGCCGGGCCGGCCGCGGCCTGGCAGGCCGAGGTGCTCGACGTGGCCGACCTGCCGCCGGCCTGGAAGGCGCACGAACTGTCGGGGCTGGCCTGGGTGCCGCCGGAACGGGCGCTGGTGGCCGTGTCGGACCGCGGACGCCTGTGGCGCCTGCCGGTGGCCTGGGCCGGGCCGCCCGGCGCCCTGCGGCTGCAGCTGGGCACGCCGGCCCCCCCGCAGGCCCTGGGCGACGGCGGGCCGCGGCCCAACGCCGAGGCCCTGGCCTGGCGACCGGCTGCGGCCGACGGCGCACCGGCGGCGCTGCTGGTGGCCGACGAAGGCCGGCACCGCGTGCTCGCGGTCGACCTGCAAGGGCAGGTGCTGCAGACGCTGGCGGTGCCCGGCCCGGCCGATCAGGCCGCGCGCCTGCGCGGCGCCAACGCGGGCATCGAGGCCCTGGCCTGGCACCCGGCGCTGGGCCTGGTCGCCGCGCCGCAACGGCCGCTCAAGGGCGACGATGCCACGCTGCACCGGCTGCACGCTGAGGGCGGGCGGCACTGGGTGCTGCGTGCCGGCGGCAAGAAGTCGGCGCTGAAGGCCCTGGAGGTGCTGGATGCCGCCACCCTGCTGGCGCTGGAGCGCATGGAGGCGCAGGGCCGCCAGCAGGCGGTGCTGCGGCCACTGGCGCTGGCGGACTGCGGCGGAGAGCGCCTCTGCGACGCGCCGGCCCTGACCGTGGCCCACCCGGCGCTGCAGGGCGGGGACAACTTCGAGGGCCTGGCCTGCGTCGGCGACGGCCTGTGCCTGCTGGTCAGCGACGACGCCGGCCGCGGCCGCACGCGGCTGGTGCTGCTGCGGCTGCGGCGCTGAGGCCGCCGCCGCGCCGAAACGCCGAAGCCCCGCCGGGGCGGGGCTTCGGAGGGGCGCACGGTCCACGCGGCGCGCCCGGCGCGCCACCGACAGGGGGCGCGTCAGCCGCGGGCGTCGGCGCTGTCGGCGGCCTGCACCAGCACGGCGCCGGCGCGCTCGCTGGTCCACAGGTCGGCGATGCCCGAGAAGATGCCCAGCGTGGTGACCAGGGCGAGGGCGAAGGCGGCGACGGAGCTGCTGCGGAAGGTGGTCATGCCGGGGTTCCTTTCGGGGTGGCGGGCCGGGTGGCGTGTGTCGATGGCTGCACTGTGCCGGCAACGTGCCGTGTGCGCACTCCGATTGCGACAAAGCGCAAGCCAGCTCGCATGAAGCGCCGCCGGCGCGGACGAACGGGGCCGATGCAGGCGGATGCGTTAGCGTCGCGGCATCTGGACACCGCCCCGAAGGAGCACCCGCATGAAGACCCGCGCCGCCGTCGCCTGGCAAGCCGCCGCCCCGCTGACCATCGAGGAGGTCGACCTGGACGGCCCGCGCGCCGGCGAGGTGCTGGTGGAGGTCAAGGCCACCGGCATCTGCCACACCGACTGGTACACGCTCTCCGGCGCCGACCCCGAGGGCCTGTTCCCCGCCATCCTCGGCCACGAGGGCGCGGGCATCGTACGCGAGGTGGGCGCCGGCGTCACCAGCCTGAAGCCCGGTGACCACGTGATCCCGCTCTACACGCCGGAATGCCGGCAGTGCAAGTTCTGCCTCAGCCGCAAGACCAACCTCTGCCAGAAGATCCGCGCCACCCAGGGCAAGGGCCTGATGCCCGACGGCAGCGCGCGCTTCAGCCTCGGCGGCAAGCCCATCCTGCACTACATGGGCACGAGCACCTTCGCCAACCACATCGTGGTGCCGGAGATCGCGCTGGCCAGGATCCGCGAGGACGCGCCCTTCGACGTGGTCTGCTACATCGGCTGCGGCGTGACCACCGGCATCGGCGCGGTGATCTTCAGCGCCAAGGTCGAGGCCGGCGCCACGGTGGCGGTGTTCGGCCTCGGCGGCATCGGCCTGAACGTGATCCAGGGCGCGAAGCTGGTGGGGGCCGACAAGATCATCGGCATCGACATCAACCCCGCCCGCGAGGCCATGGCGCGGCAGTTCGGCATGACGCACTTCGTCAACCCGAAGGAGGTGCCCAACGTGGTGGACGCCATCGTGCAGCTCACCGACGGCGGCGCCGACTACAGCTTCGAGTGCATCGGCAACGTGGACGTGATGCGGCAGGCGCTGGAGTGCACGCACAAGGGCTGGGGGCGCAGCATCATCATCGGCGTGGCCGAGGCGGGCGCGGAGATCCGCACGCGGCCGTTCCAGCTGGTCACCGGCCGCAAGTGGGAGGGCTCGGCCTTTGGGGGTGCCCGCGGCCGCACCGACGTGCCGAAGATCGTCGACTGGTACATGGAGAAGAAGATCAACATCGACGACCTGATCACGCACCGCCTGAAGCTCGAGGACATCAACGAGGGCTTCGCGCTGATGAAGCGCGGCGAGTCGATCCGCTCGGTGGTGGTGTACTGATGGAGCTGCTGTCCGAGCACGCCTGCTTCGGCGGCGTGCAGCGCTTCCACCGCCATGCGTCGGCCGTCATCGGGCTGCCGATGCGCTTTGCCGTCTACCAGCCGCCGCGCCCCAGCGGCGCGGCCCTGGTCTGCCTGGCCGGCCTCACCTGCACCGAGGAGACCTTCGCCATCAAGGCCGGCGCGCAGCGCGTGGCCGCGGCGCTGGGGCTGACGCTGCTGATGCCCGACACCAGCCCGCGCGCCACCGGCATCCCGGGCGAGGACGCGGAGTGGGACTTCGGCACCGGCGCGGGCTTCTACCTCGACGCCACCGCCGAGCCCTGGGCCCGGCACTTCCGCATGGAGCGCTGGCTGCTGCAGGAGTGGCTGCCGCTGCTGACCGGCGCGCTCGGGCTGGACGCGTCGCGCACCGGCATCACCGGGCACTCGATGGGCGGGCACGGCGCGCTGACGCTGGCGCTGCGCCACCCGGGCCGCTTCAGGTCGCTGTCGGCCCTGGCGCCGATCGCCGCGCCCGCCTCCTGCCCCTGGGGCGAGAAGGCCTTCTCCCGCTACCTGGGCAGCGACCGCGCCGCCTGGGCGGCGCACGACGCCAGCGCGCTGATGGCGCAGGCCCGCTGCCCCTACCCCGACGGCATCCTCGTCGACCAAGGCCTGGCCGACCGCTTCCTGGCCGAGCAGCTGCGGCCCGAGGCGCTGGAAGCCGCCTGCGTCACCGCCGGCCAGCCGCTGACGCTGCGCCGGCATGCCGGCTACGACCACGGCTACTACTTCATCCAGAGCGTGATCGAGGACCACCTGCGCTGGCACGCCCAGCGCCTGGCCTGATCACCGGCAGGCGTCGGGCAGCGGGCCGAGCTGCCAGCGGGCGGCCCAGGCGCGCAGGCGGCGCCAGGCGCCGGCTGCCGGCCTGCGCGCGGGGCGCTGCCAGCGCAGCTCCAGCGTGGTGCCCGGCTCCACCTGCAGCAGCGCACGCCCGCCGCACACCGCCGCCTCGTGGCCGGCACGCAGGAAGGCATCGTCCCGCCGGCCCTCCTCGGTGAGCCAGGCGCCGCCGTGCAGCACGCGCACGCGGCCGTCGCGGCCACCATCCAGGATCAGCAGCTGGTCGTGGTCCAGGTGAAGGGTGCGGACCTGTTCGCGGGCGTGGCGCATGAGCGGCTCCATGTGTGGGGCGCATCCATGCAGCGCCCATGTGGGCATTGAAGCGCCGCGCCCGCCGCGCCACAAACGAAAAGATCGCAGTTGATGCATGCGCTTGGTGCATGCATGATCGGCGCATGAACCGCCCGCCGCGCCGCCGCCCCATCGCCCTGTCCGGGCTGCGCGGCTTCGAGGCGGCGGCGCGCCGCCTGTCGTTCACCGAGGCGGCGGCCGAGCTGCACCTGACGCAGTCCTCCATCAGCCGGCAGGTCGCGTCGCTGGAGCGCGAGCTGGGCCGGCCGCTGTTCCTGCGCCGCACGCGCGCGCTGGCGCTCACCGCCGCCGGGGCGCAGCTGCAGCAGGCGGTGCAGCAGGCGCTGGCCGGCGTCGACCGCTGCGTGGACGAGCTGCGCGGCCAGGCCGGCGCCCACCGCGTCACGCTGACCACCTATGCGTCCTTCGCCTCGCTGTGGCTGGTGCCGCGGCTGGCGCTGTTCCAGCGCGAGCACCCGCAGATCGAGATCCGGCTGGACGCGTCGGACCGGGTGGTGGACCTGGCCGCCGAGGACGTGGACCTGGCCGTGCGCTGGGTGCCGCTGGACCGCGTGCCCGCGGGCGCCACCCCGCTGATCGAGGACCTGGCCGCGCCGGCCATGAGCCCGCGGCTGCTGGAAGCCGGCCCGCCGGCGGCGCCGGCCGAGCTGGCGCGCTGGCCGCTGCTGGACCTGGACGACAGCGTGCCCGGCACCCGGCGCCTGAACTGGGCCGGCTGGTTCGCCTTCGCCGGCGCCGGCGCGGTGACGCCGCAGGCCGGGCGGCTGGTGTTCTCGTTTGCCGACCAGGCGGTGCAGGCCGCCATCCGCGGCCAGGGCGTGGCCCTGGTGCGCTCGCCCTTCCTGCAGGACGCGGTGGCCAGCGGCGACCTGGTCATGCCCTTCCCGCAGTGGCGCATGCCGGTGGGCTACCGGCACGTGCTGGTGGTCAACCCGGCCAGCCGCCGGCGTGCCGCGGTGGCCACCTTCGTGGACTGGCTGAACACGCAGTTCCGCCAGTCGCCCTTGCTGGCCGGCTGAACGGGCGGGTCAGAACCCGCTGCCGGGCGTGGCCAGGTAGGCCAGCTCGTCGGGCGTGCTGGTGCGGCCCAGCGCCGCGTTGCGGTGCGGGAAGCGGCCGAAGCGGCGGATCACGTCGCGGTGGCGCTCGGCGTAGTCGAGCGCACTCTCGAAGCCCGGCGCCTCGGCGGCCAGCGCGGCAAACAGCGCCACGCTGCGGTCCTGCAAGGCCAGGTCCTCGGCGTGCTCCAGCGGCAGGTAGACGAACCAGCGCTGCAGCGGGTGCAGCAGGCGGTCGCCGCCACGGTCGATCAGCGCCAGCGCCAGGGCCAGCGCCTGCGCGTCGCCGGCGAAGGCGCGGGCCTGGCCGCGGTAGAGGTTGCGCGTGAACTGGTCGAGCAGGATCAGGCGCGCCAGGGTGGGCTCGGCCGCCGGCGGCGTGCCGGCGGCACCGGACGGCAGCCGCCCGTCCGGGGAGCCGGGCAGCGGCAGCCGCCCGTCGAGGGCGTCCTCCACCAGCCCGCCGAAGCGGGCGCGGATGGCCTCGTCGAAGGCCGCGTCCTTGCGGAACCACTCGGCCCGCGCCGCCAGCGGCGGCGCGCCGAACCAGAACGCCAGGACCTCGGCCTCCCAGGGCATCACGATGCGCCCGTCCGTCACGCGCTCACTTCACGTTGGCGCGGTAGCTGGTGAAGATGCGCGTCTGCAGGCGGCGGATGTCCTGCGGCACGGCGTCGGGCGGGGTCATCTTCTTCATGTCGTCGGCCGACAGGAACACCGTGGGGTTGTTGGCCACCGACTTGTCCACGTGCGGCCGCGAGGCGGCGTTCGGGTTGGCGTAGAAGACCGCGTTGGTCAGCGACGCGTGCACCTCGGGGCGCAGGATGTAGTTGATGAAGGCGTGCGCGTTCTTCACGTTCGGCGCGTCCTTGGGGATGGCCATCGAGTCGAAGAACAGGGTCGCGCCCTTGGGCGGGATCAGGGCCACGATGTCCTGGCCGGTCTTGCCCTCGATGGCGCGGTTGCGCGCGATGTTGATGTCGCCGGAGTAGCCCATCACCGCGCACAGCTCGCCCTTGGCCAGCTCGTCGATGTAGCCGGAGGACGACAGCCGCGTCAGGTAGGGGCGGGCGGCCATCAGCACCTTGCGCGCGGCCTCGTAGTCCTTGGCGTTGGTGCTGTAGGGCGCCTGGCCGGCGTAGATCATGGCCACCGGCAGCACCTCGGAGGCGGAGTCCAGCACGCTGATGCCGCAGCCCTTGAGCTTGCTGGCGTACTCGGGCTTGAAGATCAGGTCCCAGGGGTTCTGCGGCATCGGCATGCTGCCCAGCGCGGCCTTGACCTTGCCGGTGTTGATGCCCACCGTGACGTAGCCCCACAGCCAGGTCACCAGGTACTGGTTGCCCGGGTCCACGCTCTGCTGCTGGGCCAGCAGCGCCGGGTCCAGGTTCTTCCAGTTCGGCAGCAGCGACTTGTCGAGCTTCTGGAACAGGCCGCCCTGGATCTGCGTCTTGGCGAAGTGGGCGCTGGGCACGACGATGTCGTAGCCCGTCTTCCCGGCCACCAGCTTGGCGTGCAGGATCTCGTTGGTGTCGTAGTTGTCGTAGCGGACCTTGATGCCGGTTTCCTTCTCGAAGTTCTTCAGCGTGTCCTCGGCGATGTACTCCGCCCAGTTGTAGATGTTGAGAACCTTCGATTCGGTGTTCTGCGCCTGTGCGGTGGCGCCGGCCCAGGCCAGCGAGGTCGCAAGGGCGGCAACGAGCAGTCGGGGCGAGAGCTTCATGGCAGTGGTCGGGTGGGTGGTGGGGGGAGGGATGGGAGGGACGGGGCCTCGATTGTCCGGCAACAACGCAGGCCACCGGCCGGCCGTGGACTCTGTCCGGCGCCACAGGTTCCCTGGCCGCGGCGGGCTACAGTCGTGCCTCCGCCACGCATTGCCGCTGCCATGACGCTGCTGATCCTCGGTCTCGTGCTGTTCCTGGGTGTGCACTCGGTGCGCATCGTTGCCGAGGGCTGGCGCCGCCGCACCATCGCGCGCCTGGGCGAGGGGGCCTGGAAGGGGCTGTACTCGGTGCTGTCGCTGGCGGGCTTCGTGCTCATCGTCTGGGGCTACGGCCAGGCCCGGCTGGACCCCACCGTGCTCTGGGCCACCCCGGTCTGGACGCGCCACCTGGCGTCGCTGCTGGTGCTGCTGGCCTTCGTGCTGCTGGCCGCGGCCTACGTGCCGGGCAACCAGATCAAGGCGAAGCTCCACCACCCGATGGTGCTGGCGGTGAAGGTCTGGGCACTGGCCCACCTGGCGTCGAACAACACGCTGGCCGACCTGCTGCTGTTCGGCGGCTTCCTGCTGTGGGCGGTGCTGGACTTCCGCGCCGCCCGCGCGCGCGACCGCGCCGAGGGCACGGTCTACGTGGCCGGGCACGGCGCCCGCACGGCCATCGCCGTGGTCGTGGGCCTGGCCGCCTGGGCGATGTTCGCGTTCTGGGCGCACAAGGCGCTGTTCGGGATCTCGCCCTTCGGACGCTAGGCGCCTGCGCCTGCCGGCAAGGGCTGCACCAGCGCCTCGCCCTCGGCGCTGCCGCGGTTCACCGCGCGCGACACCGGCCAGGCCTGCATGGCGGCCGGGTCGCAGGGCGCCAGCAGCGGGGCGATGTCCGCCGGGTCCTGCAGCCCGCGCGACAACCAGCGGCCCCAGTCCTCGCGCGCGATCATCACCGGCATGCGGTCGTGGATCGGCGCCATCAGCGCGTTCGGCGCGGTGGTGATCACGCAGCAGGTCAGGCGCCAGTCGGCGTCCTGCGTCGACCCCGGCGGGCGCCAGGCCTCGAACAGGCCGGCCATCGCGAACGGCGCGCCGTCGCGCCGGGTCACGTACCAGGGCTGCTTGCCGCCGGGCGTGGCCTGCCACTCGTAGAAGCCGCTGGCCGGCAGCAGGCAGCGGCGCCGGCGCACCGCCTGGCGGAAGCTGGGCTTGTCGAACACGCCTTCGGCACGGGCGTTGTTGAGCTTGTGCGCCAGCGCCGTGTCGCGCGCCCAGTGCGGCAGCAGGCCCCAGCGCATCAGCGTCACCACGCGCTCGCCCTCGCGCGTCTCGTGCACCACCGGCACCTCCGACTGCGGCGCCACGTTCCAGCGCTTCGGGAACGGCGGCGCGCGCAGCACCGAGAAACCCGCGACCAGGGTCTCGGGGTCGAAGGCCACGACGTAGCGTCCGCACATGGGGGATGATCTTCGCACCTCCGGGCCCCGGGATCCCCCGGCCGGCGCCGGGGTCGAGGTAGAGTGCCGCCATGCCTGCTGCCGCTGCCCTCCCCCTCCGGCCGTCTGCCTGGCGCCGGCCCGCCGCCGTCCTGCTGGTCCTCGTGCTGGGTGCGCTGGCCGCCTGCGGCGGCGGCGAGGACCGCTCCAAGGCGCAGCTGCGCCTGGTCAACGCCAGCGTCGACCAGGCGGCCCTGGACCTCTACGACGACGAGGGCCGGCGCCTGCGCGCCGGTGTGCCCTTCGGCGGCGACGCCGCCTACGCCGAGGTCGACCCCGAGGACGCCGACCTCGACATCACCCGCGCCGGCAGCACCACCCCGCTGGCCAGCACCGCCCCGGCGCTGGCCGAGGGCGACCGCTACAGCCTGGTGGCCTACACCTCGGGCAATGCGCTGGCCACCACGCTGATCGACGACAACGTCAGCGCACCCGACAGCGGCCGCGTGCGCGTGCGCGTGCTCAACGCCGCCCCCGACGCCGGCGCGCTGGACGTCTACCTCACCACCGCCGAGGCCGACCTGGCCGACGCCGAGCCGCTGCACGCCAACGCCGCCGCCGGCAGCCCCACCGCGCTGGCCACCACCGACGCCGCCACCTGGCGGCTGCGCGTGTCCGCCGCCGGCGACCGCGACGACCTGCGCCTGGACCTGCCAGCCCTGACGCTGGCCAGCCGCGAGGTGGTGACGCTGGTGCTCACGCCGGGCGCCGGTGGCGTGCTGGTGGACGCGCTGGTGCTGGTGCAGCGCGGCACCGTCACCCGCCAGGCCGGCAGCGCGGCGCGGGTGCGCGTGGTGGCCGGCGTCACCGACAGCGGGGCCGTGGCCGCCGCCGTCGGCGGCGTGACGCTGATGAACGGCACCGGCGCACCGGCCGCCGGCAGCTACCGGCTGGTGCCGTCCGGTGCGGCGTCGGCCACCGCGGCGGTGGACGGCGCCGCGCTGACGGTGCCCGCCGCCACACTGGAGGCCGGCCGCGACTACACGCTGCTGGTCTTCGGCGAGGCCGCCGCCCCGCGGGCGTCGTGGATCGCCGACGACAACCGCCTGCCCACCGTGGCCGGCCGCGCCCGCCTGCGCCTGGTGCACGGGCTGGCCGACGTGGCCGACCCGCTGGCGCTGACGCTGGACTTCAACCCGGTGGCCGACGGCGTGGCCCCCGGCACCGCCTCGGCGGCGGCACAGCTGGACGCGGTGAGCGACGGCGCCCTGTCGGTCACCGCGCCCGGCCGCGGCCGGCCCGTCTGGCAGGCCGACGAGCAGGTGCTGGCCGCCGGGAGCGTCTACACGCTGTTCGTGGTCGGCCGCGAGGCCACCGCCACCGGCATCCTGCGCAAGGACCGCTGAGCCCCCGCCCTGGACACCTCCCCGGAGACCCCCCATGAAGGCCATCTGGAACGGCGTGGTCATCGCCGAGAGCGACGACACCGTGCTCGTCGAAGGCAACCACTACTTCCCCGAAGCCTCGGTCAAGCGCGAGTACCTGACCTTCAGCAACCACCGCACGAGCTGCCCCTGGAAGGGCCAGGCGCGGTACCACAGCCTGTTCGTCAACGGCGAGCTCAACCCCGACGCCGTCTGGACCTACCCCGAGCCCAGCGACGCGGCGACGGCGATCCGCGGCCGCATGGCCTTCTGGAGGGGCGTGCAGGTCGTGGAGTGACCGGCTGCGGGCCCCGCTTCGGCGTGCAATAGGCCCGCGCCCGGGCGTCCGGCCCCGCCCTGAACGGGGGGGAGCCGCCGCCGAGACGCCCATTTATCACCGGATCGATCCCATAATTTATGACTCAGGGATCGAGGTGATCATGATGCAAGTGTCTTCCAGGGTCAGGGCGGGCCTGCGGGTCTCGGCGGTGGTGCTGGCCGCGTGCAGCGCCGGCGGGGCGGCGCAGGCCACCACCTTCGCGCCGCTCACCGGCCAGCAGGTGCTCGAGCAGTTCAACCTCGTGGTGCTGGGCGACGGCCAGACCTCCAGCGATGTCCATGGGCGCATCTACGCCCAGGGCAACTTCACCAGCGGCAGCCTGGTGCAGCGCCAGATGCCGGTGTCGAACTACGCCGCCGTGACCACCGGCGGCAACCTGACGGCCGCCAGGATCGACAACAACGTCAACGACGCCCAGGGCAACCGCCCGGTGGGCGTGGTGGTGCGCGGCAACATCTCCGGCGCCACCGTCAACAACGGCGGCGGCGCCATCCTCGGCAGCGCCACGAACAGCCACTTCAACGGCAACACCGGCGGCACCTACATCGGCGGCGCGGTCAGCAACGTCAACCGCAACTCGGGCGTGGTCACCAACCTGGCCGCCGACACCCGGCTGAGCAGCGCGGTGGCCGCCTCCACCAGCACCGACTTCGCCCAGGTGATGGGCGACCTCTCCAACCAGCTCAAGGGCCTGGCGGCCAACAGCACGGCCACGCGCTCCGGCGGCAAGACCGTCTTCAACGCCGTGGCCGACGCCGCCGGCCGCGCCATCTTCGACCTCACCGGCAACGTGCTGGGCGCCGGCGAGTTCGAGTTCAACCTGAACGGGGCCCGGACGCTGATCTTCAACAGCGGCGTGGGCGGCACGATCGACCTGAACGCCAACTTCCTGGGCAACAGCGCCCTCGGCCCGCTGGCCCACATGGCGGTGTGGAACTTCTACAACGCCACCGCGCTGAACGTGGGCCGGCAGTTCGGCGGCAGCATCCTGGCCACCGGCGCGTCGCTGACGAACAGCAACAACATCGAGGGCGCGGTGGTGGTGAAGCGCTTCGATGGCAAGGGCGAGCTGCACCTGCGCAGCTTCAACGGCCAGCTCTTCCCCACCACCAGCGGCGGGCCCACCCCGGTGCCGGAGCCGGGGTCGCTGGCGCTGGTGGCGGCCGCCGCGCTGGCCGCGGCGCTGACACGGCGGCGGCGCAACGGCTGACGCGGGTGGCGGGCTGGCGCCGGCTCCAGGCGCACACGCTCGCGGCCCTGGCCTGCGCGGCGGGGCTGGTCTGCACGCCGCAGGCCGCGCGTGCGCAGGCCACCTACGAGGCCGCGCTGGCGCGCTACCAGGCGCAGGACCTGGTCGGCGCCCTGCGCATCGTGCAGGACGTGCTGGTGGCCCGGCCACAGCACGTGCCGGCGCGGCTGCTGCTGGCGCGCGGGCTGCTGGACGGCGGCAATGCCGTCTCCGCCGCCAAGGCGGTGCGGCAGGCCATGGCCGACGGCGCCCCGGCGGCCGACGCGGTGCCGCTGCTGGCCCGCATCACGCTGCTGATGGGCGATGGCGCGCAGCTGCTCGTCGGGCCGGAGTTCCGCCACGAGGGCCTGCCACCGGAGGCCCGCCATGCGCTGCTGCTGCTCAAGCTGGAAGCGGCCATGGACCTGCGCGACGCCGCCACCGTGGGCACGCTGCTGGCGCAGGCGCAGGCCGTGGCCGGCAGCGACCCGGCGGCCTGGCTCGCGGCCGTGCGCTGGCACCTGCGCCAGGGTGAGATCCCGGCGGCCCAGGCGGCCCTGGCGCAGGCGGCCCGGCGGGCGCCGGCCAGTGCCGACGTGGCCTTCCACCGCGGCAGCCTGGCCGAAGCCCGGGGCACCCATGGCGAGGCCCTGGCCGCCTACACCGCCGCGCTGCAGGCGCAGGCCGGCCACCTGGCGGCGCGGGTGGCGCGCGCGCGCCTGCAGCTGCAGCAGGGCCGGGTCGAGGCCGCCCGCGCCGACCTGCAGGCCCTGCAGCAGGCTGCCGCCGACGACCCGCGCACCCTGTACCTGCAGGCCATGCTGGCCCGCCAGAGCGGCCAGCCCGACGAGGCACGGCGCGCGCTGGTGGCCCTGACCCGCCGCATCGACGCCCTGCCCATGCCCCTGCTGCGCGCCACGCCGCAGATGCTGCTCGTCAACGGCCTGGCCCACATGGGCCTGGAGCAGCCGGCGCTGGCGCGCCCCTACCTGACCGCGCACCACGAGCTCCAGGGCGGCGGCGAAGCCGCGCGTCTGCTGGCCCAGTGCCTGCTGGCGCTGGGCGAGGGCGACGCCGCGATCGCCGCGCTGACGCAGCAGCTGCGACGCGAGCCCGCCGACAGCCGCAGCGCCGCGCTGCTGGTGCGCACGCTGCTGGCCGACCAGGACCTGCCCCGGGCCGCCGCCGCGGCGCGGGCGGCCGCCGCGCAGGGCGACGGTGCCGAGCTGCGCGTGGCCACCGCCCTGGTGCAGGCGGCGCAGGGCGAGCTGGCCGCGGCCGAGCGCTCGCTGCTGGCCGCCCTGAGGCTGCAGCCCGAGCTCGCCGAGGCGCACGCGCTGCTGATCGGCGTGCTGCAGCGCAGCGGGCAGGGCCCGCGTGCGCTGGCCCTGGCGCAGGCCGCCGTGAAGGCGCAGCCGCGCGACGCCGCCCTGCAGCGCCTGCTCGGCGACGCCTGGCTGGCCCAGGGGCAGCCGCAGCAGGCGCGCAGCGCCTACCGGGCCGCGCTGCAGGCCGAGCCGCGCGAGCCGGCGGCGCTGCTGGCCCTGGCCCGGCTCGACCGCCGGGAAGGCCGCCTGGACGAGGCCGCGCAGGGCCTGACGCTGCTGCTGGAGGCGGCCGCGCCGGCGCCGGCGCCCGCCCACGGTGGCGCCACCGCGCCGGTGGCGAACGCGGCCGCGAGTGCGGCGGCGAACGCACCGTCGCCGCGCATCCGCGGCAGCCTGCGTGCCACCTGGCGCTCGGCCCTGCAGGAACTGGCCGCGCTGCACGAACAGCGGGGCCAGGGCCGGCAGGCGCTGGAGCGCTACCGGCAGCTGGCCGCCGACGCCGCCGTGGGCGAGCCCGGCCCCGTGCTGGTGCTGGCCGACTTCCTGATCCGGCAGCAGCAGGGCGACGCCGCGCTGGCCGCCCTGCGCGCGCTGCGCAGCGACGACGCGCAGGTGCAGTGGCTCACCGGCCAGGCCCAGCGGCTGCGCGGCGACCTGGTGGCCGCCCGCCAGGCCTACACGCACGCCGGTCGCCTGGGCGCCCAGGATGCGGCGCTGCAGCAGCGCATCGCCAGCGCGCAGCTGCAGCTGGGCGACGCCGCCGGTGCCGCCCACAGCCTGAGCCGGCTGGAGGGCGCGGCCGCCGACGATCCGGCGGTGCTGCTGCTGCGCACGCGCGCCGAGATCGCCCGGCCCGACCTCGCGCAGGCGCAGCAGCTCGTGGACCGCATGCTGCGGCAGTGGCCGCGGCGGGCGCTGGGCCACCAGCTGCAGGGCGAGCTGGCGCTGGCGCGCCAGGACCCGCAGGCCGCGGTGCAGGCCCTGCAGCGGGCCTTCGACCTGGAGCCCACCACGGAGCACCTGCTGGGCCTGTTCGGCGCGGTGGCCGCGCGCGACGGCGCCGCCGCGGCGCTGGGCCTGCTGGAGACCTGGCTGGCACGGCAGCCGGCCGACTGGCTGGCGCGCAACACGCTCTCCGAGGCATATGCCCGGCTCGGCCGCTTTGCCGAGGCCCAGCGGTCCTACGAGGCCCAGCTCGCGCTGATGCCGCCCACCGCGGCGGTGCGCCACAACCTGGCGGTGGTGATGCTGCAGAACGGCGACGCGCGGGCCCTGGCCGAGGCCGAACAGGCGCTGCAGGCCGAGCCGGGCAACCCGCACTTCCTGGCCACCGCCGGCTGGGCCGCGCTGGCCGCCGGCCGCACCGAGCCGGCGCTGGCCCGGCTGCGCGAGGCGCGCCGCCTGCTGCCGGCGCACCCCAGCGTGCGCTACTACCTGGCCGCGGCGCTGCAGCGCGCCGGGCGCACCGCCGAGGCGCGCGCCGAGCTCGCGCCGCTGCTGCAGGGCGGGCCCGCCTTTGCGGAACGCGAGCAGGCGCTGCGCCTGGCCGCGCAGCTCGCCGGCGCCCGCTGAACCCGCGCAGCCGCGGCGGCGTGGTCAGGCCAGCGCGCCGCGCCGGAAGTCCTCCACCGCCTCGAAGATCTGCGCCTTGGTGTTCATCACGAAGGGGCCGTACTGCACGATGGGCTCGTTCAGCGGCGCGCCGGCCACCAGGATGGCGCGCGCGCCCTCGGCGCCTGCGGCCAGCGCCACGCCGTCGGCGTCGGCCCGGTTGGCCAGGATCGCCATGCGCTGCGCCGGCACGCCGCGGCCCTCGATCTCCAGCGCGCCCCGGTAGACGTAGACGAAGGCGTTGTGCGCCGGGTCCAGGGCTTGCGCGAAGCGCGCCCCGGGCTGCAGGTGCAGGTCCAGGAACAGCGGCTCGGTGGTCTCGCGCTGCATGGCGCCCGCGGTGTGGCCCAGGTGGCCGGCGATGACGCGGGCCCGCCAGCCGTCGCCCTGCACCTCGGGGATCTCCGCCGCCGGGATGTCGCGGTACCAGGGCGCGCTCATCTTGCGCGCGGCCGGCAGGTTCAGCCAGAGCTGGAAGCCTTCCATGCGGCCGTCGGCCTGCTCCGGCATCTCGCTGTGGATCACGCCGCGGCCGGCGGTCATCCACTGCACGCCGCCGGGGCCCAGCAGGCCCTCGTTGCCGGCCGAGTCGCGGTGGCGCATGCGGCCTTCGAGCATGTAGGTCACGGTCTCGAAACCCCGGTGCGGGTGGTCCGGGAAGCCGCCGATGTAGTCGCCGGGGTTGTCGGTGCCGAAGGCATCGAGCATCAGGAAGGGGTCGAGCCGGCGCTGCAGGTCCTGCGTGAGCACGCGCACCAGCTTGACCCCGGCGCCGTCCTGCGTGGACTGGCCGACGACGAGCCGCTCGACGGGGCGGGGGCGGGTGACGGAGGGTGTGGGCGAGGTCATGCCCTGCACTCTACGCAGCATGGCGCGCGCCGGCGCCGCACGGTTTTGCAGGCAGCGTTCAACGCTGCCGCAGCCTCCGGGCGGCCGGGTGCAGGAGCCGCCCTGCGCGACCGATGCGCCGCGGGCGACGGCATGGCGGCGCAGCCGTCGCCGCCGCCCCGCCAACGCGGCAGAATCCGCGGGCAGCCGGGCCCGCGGTGTCGTCGACGCGCCCGGCACCCGGCACCGCGGCTGGCCCTTCCCTGGTGGAGCACCCATGACCACACCCCTGCGCACCCTCGGCGCCGCCTTCGGGCGGGCACTGGCCCTGGCCGTCCTCGTGGCGGCCGCGCCGGCCGGCGCCACCAAGGCGCCCTCCACCAACATCAGCTGGCTGGCCGCGGCCACGGCGCCGGACGTCGATGCCGCCTTCGCCCAGGCGCGCGCGCAGAACAAGCCGGTGCTGCTGTACTGGGGCGCCACCTGGTGCCCGCCGTGCAACCAGCTCAAGGCCACGTTCTTCAACCGCCAGGACTTCGCCCAGGCGGCCAGCGGCTTCGTCGCCGTGCACGTCGACGGCGACCGGCCCGGCGCGCAGAAGCTCGGCAGCCGCTTCAAGGTCAGCGGCTACCCGACGGTGGTGCTGTTCGCGCCCGACGGCCGCGAGATCACCCGCCTGCCTGGCGAGGCCGACCCGGAGCGCATGATGGCCGTGCTGCAGCTGGGCCTGTCCGGCGGCCGGCCGGTGCGCGACGTGCTGGCCGACGCCCGCGCCGGCAAGCCGCTGCCGGCCGGGGCCTGGCGCATGCTGGCCTTCTACTCCTGGGACACCGACCAGGACCAGCTGATCACCGAGGCCGAGCGCCCCGATGTGCTGGCCGACCTGGCGCGCCGGGCACCCGCCGCGGCCGACCTGGCCGACGTCGCCACCCGGCTGTGGCTGAAGGCGGTGTCGGTCAGCGACGACGGCAAGGGCCTGAAGGCCGATGCCGCCCTGCGGGCCCGCGTGCTGGCGGTGCTGAACGACCCGGCCGCATCGCGCCGGCATGCCGACGTGCTGGCGGGCAACGCGCCGGAGATGCTGCGCGCCCTGGCCGACGCCGGCAGCGCCGAGCGCGCGCCGCTGGCCACCGCCTTCGCCGCCGCCCTGCAGCGCCTGGAACGCGACCCCACGCTGTCGCGCGGCGACCGCATCTCCGCGCTCATCGGCCGCATCCAGCTGGCGCGCATCGACCAGCCGCGCGACGCCGTGAAGGTGGACCTGCCCGCCGCACTCCTGGCCGAAGTGCGTGCCCACGTGCAGCGCGATGACCGCGAGATCCGCGACGGCTACGAGCGCCAGGCCGTCATCACCGCCGGCGCCTACGCGCTGGCGCAGGCCGGCCTCTGGGCCGACAGCGACGCGCTGCTCAAGGCCAACCTCGCGCGCAGCCACTCGCCCTACTACCTGATGAGTCAGCTCGGCGGCAACGCCCGCCGCCAGGGCCGCCCCGAGGAGGCGCTGCGCTGGTACGCCGAAGCCTTCGAGAAGAGCGAGGGCCCGGCCACCCGGCTGCAGTGGGGCACCGGCTACCTGACGGCGCTGGTGGACCTGGCGCCCGGCGAGGCGCAGCGCATCGAGCAGACGGCGGCCCGGCTGATCAGCGAGGCGGGGCAGGACGACGGCGCCTTCAGCGGGCGCAGCGCGCGCGTGCTGCAGCGCATGGGCCGCAAGCTCGCCAGCTGGGGCGCCGAGCCGGCGCGCGCGCCCGCGCTCAAGCGGCTGCAGGCGCAGCTCGATGCCGTCTGCGCCAAGGTGGACGCTGCCGAGCGGCCGGCCTGCGCCGCCGTGCTCAAGCCCGCGGCCTGAGACGTTCATCCGGCGCGGCGGCCCGTTCGACCGCCGCACCGGCGTTTCGTCCGCCCGGCCGGGGCGGGCCGGGCGGGCACGGCCACAATCCGCCGCCATGCACAGACCACTCCCCCTCCTGGGCCTGGTGCTGGCGCTGGCCGGCGCGCCCGCGCTGGCGGCCGACGCGCCGCCCACCCCCTGCCGCCTGCCCGGCGTCGAGCACGATGCGCGCTGCGGCAGCGTCTCCCGCCCGCTGGACCCGGCGCGCGCCGACGGCCCGCGCATCGACGTGCACTACGTGGTGCTGCCGGCGCTGGCGCGCAACAAGAAGCCCGACCCGGTGTTCTTCCTGGCCGGCGGCCCGGGGCAGAGCGCCATCGCGCTGGCCGGGCCGCTGAGCCGACAGCTCTCTCGCCTGAGCAACCGCCGCGACGTGGTGCTGGTGGACCAGCGCGGCACCGGCCGCAGCGCGCCGCTGGCCTGCGACGCGCCCGACCCGGCGCGGCCGCTGGCCGAGCTGGCCGACATGGCGGCCGTGGAGGCGCGGCTGCAGCGCTGCCGCGCGGCGCTGCAGGCCCTGCCGCATGGCGACCTGCGCCAGTACACCACCACCATCGCCATGACCGACGTGGACGCCGTGCGCCAGGCGCTGGGCGCGGCGCAGGTCAACATCGTCGGCGGCAGCTACGGCACGCGGGCGGCGCTGGAGTACCTGCGGCAGTTCCCGCAGCAGGTGCGCCGCGCCGTGATCGATGGCGTGGCCCCGCCCGACATGGTGCTGCCGGCCAGCATCGCGCCGGACGCGCAGGCGGCGCTGGACGCGCTGGAGGCCGCCTGCGTCGCCGAGCCGGCCTGTGCCAGCCGCTACCCCGCGCTGCGCGAGCGCTGGCAGCAGCTGCTGGCCACGCTGCCGCGCGAGATCGGCGTGCTGCACCCGGTCACCGGCCAGCCGGAGCGGCTGACGCTGACGCGCGACCTCGCGGTCTCGATGCTGCGCGGCCCGCTGTACAGCCCGGCCCTCGCCTCGGCGCTGCCGCTGGCCATCACCGAGGCCGCGAGCGGGCGCTTCGAGGCCCTGTTCGGCCTCGGCGGCGCGCTCGGCAGCGGGCGCAAGGAGATGCAGCTGGCCGAAGGCATGCACTTCTCGGTGGTCTGCGCGGAGGACGCGCCGCGGCTGGACGCCGCGCCGGCCACCGGCCCCGCCGCGGGCCAGGCGGCCGCCTCGCCGGCCTTCGGCAGCGTGTTCGCCGACCTGTACCGCCGCACCTGTGCCGACTGGCCGCGCGGCGCCGTGCCCGAGGCCTTCTACACCCTGCCGCCGGCCCCGGCGGCCACGCTGGTGCTCTCCGGCGGGCTGGACCCGGTGACGCCCCCGCGCCACGGCGAGCGCACCGCGCGCGCCCTCGGCGCCAAGGCGCGGCACGTGGTGGTGCCCCATGCGGGGCACGGCGTGATGAGCCTCGGCTGCATGCGCGACGTGCTGTTCCGCTTCATCGACGCCGACACCGACACTGGCGCGCTGGCGGTGGACACCGCCTGCGCCGAATCCATCCCCCGCCCGCCGGCCTTCCAGCCGGTGCGGCCCGCCGCGGCGGCCGCCGCCGGAGGCACGCGATGATCGAAGTCACCGACCTGGCCAAGCGTTTCGCGCAGGGCCGCGGGCGCAAGGCCCGCGTGGTGCAGGCCGTGGACGGCGTGAGCTGGCGCGCCGCGGACGGCGCGATCACCGGCGTGCTCGGCCCCAACGGCGCCGGCAAGACCACCACGCTGCGCATGGTGGCCGGGCTGATCGCGCCCGACGCGGGGCGCTGCACCGTCGACGGCCTGGACGTGGCGCGCGAGCCGCGGGCCGCGCTGGCGCGGCTGGGCGTGCTGAGCGACGCGCGCGGCCTGTACCCGCGCCTGACGGCGCGCGAGAACATCGTCTACTACGGCCGCCTGCAGGGCATGAGCGCCGCCGACGCGGCGGCCCGTGCCGACGAGCTGGCGCAGATGCTCGAGATGACACCGCTGCTGGACCGCCGCACCGACGGCTTCAGCCAGGGCGAGCGCATGAAGACGGCGCTGGCGCGCGCGCTGGTGCACGACCCGGCCAACATCATCCTCGACGAGCCGACCAACGGGCTGGACGTGCTGGCCACGCGGGCGCTGCGGCAGGCGCTGCGCCGGCTGCGCGACGAGCAGGGCAAGTGCATCGTCTTCTCCACCCACATCATGCAGGAGGTGGCCTATCTCTGCGACCGCGTGGTGCTGGTGGCCCATGGCCGCACCGTGGCCGAGGGCACGGTGGCCGAACTCAACGCCCAGGCCGGGCAGACCGACTTCGAGGAGACCTTCGTGCACCTGGCCTTCAGCGACGACGAGCGCCGCGGGAGCGGCGCATGATCCGCGACGCCCTGACCGTCTTCCGCAAGGAGCTGCTCGACGCGCTGCGCGACCGGCGCACGCTGCTGATGGTGCTGCTGAGCTCGGTGGCCATGGGGCCGGTGGTGCTGGTGCTCCTGTCCACGCTGGTCTCCGGCATCGAGCGGCGCGCCGAGGCGCGCGAGGTGGTGGTGGTGGGCCGCGAGCACGGGCCCACGCTGGTGAACTACCTACAGCGCCAGACCTACACGCTCCGGGAGGCGCCGGCCGACTGGGAGCGCCAGCTGCAGGACAGCAAGCTCGGCGACCCGGTGCTCGTGATCCCCGAGGGTTTCGAGGCCGCGCTGGCCAGCGGCACGCCGCCCGTGGTGGAGGTGGTGGGCAGCAGCGCCAACCCGCGCGCCAGCACCGGCATGCGGCGCCTGGTCACGCTGCTGCAGGGCTACAACCGCGAGCAGGCCACGCTGCGGCTGGCGGTGCGCGGGGTCTCGCCCGCGGCGCTGGAGGCGGTGCAGGTGGAGGAGCGCGACCTCGCCAACGCCGGGGCGCGCGCCGCGCAGCTGGGCACGCTGGTGCCCTTCTTCGTGCTGATGGCGGTGCTCTATGGGGCGCTGAACGCGGCGCTGGACACCACCGCCGGCGAGCGCGAGCGCGGCTCGCTGGAGCCGCTGCTGATGAACCCGGCCGCACGCGGTGCGCTGGTGGCGGGCAAGTGGGGCGCGGTGGCCGCGGTGGCCATGCTGATCGCGGTGCTGTCGTGCTTCAGCTTCCTGCCCGGTCAGTGGCTGCTCGAGAGCGAGACGCTGTCGGCGCTGTTCCGCTTCGGCGCGCCCGAGGCCTGGCGCTTCGTGCTGCTGCTGCTGCCGCTGGCCGGGGCCCTGTCGGCCTTGCTGATGGCGGTGGCCATCCGCTGCAAGACCTTCAAGGAGGCGCAGGCCAACGCCACCATCGTGCTGCTGGTGGTGTCGATGCTGCCGCTGGCCACGATGTTCAACCAGGACGGCGAGCAGCCCTGGCACCTGGCGGTGCCGGCGCTGGCGCAGATCACGCTGATGGGCCGCGTGCTGCGCGGCGAGGCCATCGGCTGGGGCGAGCACCTGCTGCCGCTGGCGGTGTGCGCGCTGCTGGCCGTGCTGGCGCTGGCCTACGTGGCCCGGCAGCTGCGCGCCGCGGCGGTGCGCTGAGCGCGCGGCGGCACGGGTGAAAAAAGCGGGCGCCGCCCCGGCACCCGGCCAAGGCCGGCCGGGGCGGCGCCACAGGCGCTGCGCATCCCGCGCAGCCCCGAGGCGGCGGGGCGGCATCACCAGGCCGCCCCGCCGGAAACACGGCCTCAGGCGGCCAGCCGCTGCAGCGCCGGGTCGACCTGGCCGGGCCCGGGCAGGGCCAGCTCGGCCTGCCAGGGCAGTGCGTGCACCAGGTCGTTGAGCCACAGGATGCGCTGGCGCTCGTTCATCCAGGCGCCGCCCTCCAGCCGCAGCTGGAGGTTGGAGAGGATCTGCATCGGGTCGGCCAGCGCCAGCACCCGCGGCCGCAGTTCCACCCAGTCCCAGGCCACGCCGACGTCGCCGTGGCGGGTGCGCGCGCCCCACAGCGCCTGGCCCTGGCGCAGCGCGCCCGGGCCCCGGGCATCGCTGCCCGTGACGGCACTCACCGGTCGGAACGACCGGGCCAGCGCCACCGGGTCGCAGGCGTCGAGCCACACCGTCGGCATCGAGGTGACGGCCCAGGGCGGAAGATTCGTGCTGCCTGTCATGTCGGACTCCCTATCGCAGAGCGTCCAATGTCGGACAATCCGCCCCATGGGATCAAGCTAGCAACTCTGACAGGTGATCTGACCGGTGATGAGACGCCAGGACCTGCTCGAGGTGAGCCAGGCCGCCGACCGTGCCACGCTGCACGCCCGGCTGGTGGGCCTGTCCCAGGCCCTGGGCTTCCCGTACCTGTCGGCCACGCTGGTGGTGGAGCAGCCCGGTTCGCCGGCGATCATGGTGTCGCTGGACGAGCGCCCCGACGGCTACCTCGACACGCAGAAGAACGTGCCGAACTCGCGCCGCGACCCGGTGCTGCAGCGGCTGAAGGCCAGCTCCACGCCCTTCGTGTACGACCAGAGCTTCTATGCCGACGCACAGGCCGGTGACCTGTGGGAGGAGCAGGCCGCCTTCGGCTACCGCAACGGCGTGGCCATGGCGCTGCACCTGCCCGGCGGGCGCCACTTCCTGCTCGGCGTGGACCGGCCCGAGGGGCTGCCGCGCAACGAGCGCACGCTGACGCGCCTGCTGGCCGACCTGCAGCTGCTGGCGGTGCACACCCAGGAGGCCGCCGTGCGGCTGCTGCTCGACGAGGCCATCGCCTCCGGCGAGATCCCCAGCCTCACCACCCGCGAGCTCGAGGTGCTGCGCTGGACGATGGTCGGCAAGGACACCTGGAGCGTCGCGCAGCTGCTGCAGATCACCGAGAGCACCGCCAACTTCCACCTGCGCAACGCGGAGCGCAAGCTCGGCGTGTCCAGCAAGTTCCAGGCGGTGCTCAAGGCGATGGCCCTGGGCCTGCTATAGGGGCTGCCCGTCCGCCCGCGCCGCCGCCAGCCCGCAGGCGACGCCACCTATCAACTTTGTCAGGTGCGCTCGCGGGCGCGCTGAGGTGAAATCCGGCCAGCCGTGCGTTTCGTCACGGATGAACCGGAGCCCACCATGTCCCTCTTCCTCGACGCCCTCTACGAAGCCCTCGGCCTGCCCCGCAACGGCGGCTGGTGAGGCACGGCGCCGCCACGGCGCTTCACCGTCACGCGCCGCCGGTGGCCTGACCGGCAGGCACGATCGGCGCCACCGGCTCCGGGGCCAGCAGGGTGCCGGCGCGCAGGCCGCGCACGGTGCCGACACACAGCCCCAGGATCACCAGCGACGCCAGGGCCAGCGTCACCGGGCCCAGCACCGCCATGGCCGTGCCGGTCTCGGCCAGGCGAAGCGTCAGCGCCGCCAGCGCGGCCAGCGGGAACGACAGCGCCCAGTGCGTCATGCCGAAGGGCATGGCGGCGACGGCCCGCGCCAGCGCGCCGGCCCAGATCAGGCCGAACACGGCCATGCCCCAGCCCATCCAGGCCAGCGCGGCCGGCGCACCCAGCTGCAGCGCCGACAGGGCCACCACCGCCGGCGGCGCGATCACGATGAACGCCGTCGGCTGCAGGCGCTCCGGCCAGGTGCCCTGCACCGCCAGGCGCACGACCAGCAGCGTCAGCACCACCGGCCAGAACAGCAGCCCGATGCCGAACTGCGCCGCGGCCCAGTCGGCATGCCCCAGCGGCACGCCGGCCAGCGGCGCCAGCACGTTGCCCACGACCGGAATGAAGAGCGCCGGCGTCACCGACGGCCAGGCCGGCCGGCCCCACCAGCGCGCCAGCACCCAGGCGGTGACGGCCACCTGGCCGAGGCTGCCGGCCCACCACAGCAGGCGCGCCGCCGGCTGCGGGCCGAACAGCGCCACGGCCACGGTGGCGACCAGCATCGCCGACACCGGCAGCGCGGCCACGAAGGTGTGGCGCACCGGGTGGCGCCGGTCCTCCGCCCAGGCCTCGGGGTGGCGCAGCCCGCGCACCACCGTGGCCACCGCCAGCGCGGCGAACACCAGCGCAGCGGCGCCGCCGGCCAGCAGGGCCACGGCCGAGGCCATCTCGCCCATCAGCGGCACCGCCCGGTGCCAGGCCAGCGCCAGACCCGACAGGCCCATCACGATGGCATACCAGCCGGGGTAAAGGAACTTCAGCGGCGAGGGGCGTGACATGGGCCGGATCTCCTGATCGTTTCTGCACTATACCCCATGGGGTATCTCGCCGCCGTTGTGCGGTCGTCGTGCCGCCGTCGCGACGTCGAAACGTGGCGCGATGGCCGCCACGATGACGTCTGTCTTCAGGTCACCCCTTCGCCTCTGCCGCCATCGCCATGACCGCCCACGCCCTCACCCCACCCGGCCCCTGCCCGCCTGCGCCCGCGCGGCCCCGCCGTGCCACCGCGTGGCGGGCCGAGCGGGGCCTGGCCGCCGGCCTGCTGCTCGGCGCGCTGCTCGGCCTGGGCGCCGCGCCCGCGGCGCGGGCGCAGGACACGCTGACGCTGAGCTTCAGCGGCGGGCAGATCTTCATCCCGCCCGGCTCGTCGCAGGTGCCCGCGGGGGTCGGCCCGGCCGACCCCTACCCGTCCACCATCGACGTGACCGGCATCCCGGACGACCATGTCGTGGTGGACCTCGAGGTGGTGCTGGTGCGCCTGACGCACCGCTTCGCCGACCATCTGGACATCCTGCTGGTGGCGCCCAACGGGCAGAGCACGATCCTGCTGTCGGACGTGCGCGGCCTGTACCTCGACGAGGCGACGATCCGCCTGCGCGACGACGCGGCGCCGGTCGTCGACCTGGAGGACACCGGCGGCACCTACGCCCCCACCGACATCGACGACCCGCTGGCGCCGGACCACTTCCCGTCGCCCGCGCCGGCCTCGGGCTGGGGCACGGCCCTGGCCCCCTTGACCCAGGGGCCGGTCAACGGGGCCTGGCGGCTGTTCGCGGTGGACGATTCGATGGGCGACGTCGGCGTGCTCGACAACTGGGCCCTGGTGTTCAGGACACAGTCGGTCTTCGTGGACTCGCCGTTTCCGCCGGTGCCCGGCCCGACGCCGCCGATCCCCGAGCCCGGCACCTGGGCCCTGATGGCGCTGGGCCTGGCGGCCCTGGCGGCACGGCGCCGGCAGGCGACGCCCCGTGCCGCTACTTCAGGACCCGGCCCTCGGCGTCCCGCACCGACACCGTGACCGGGATCGCCCCGGCCACGCTCTGCGTGACCGTGCAGTAGGCCTCGAAGCCGGCGAGCACGCGGTCGAGGTGCTGCAGCGCGGCGGCCGGCACGCCCAGGGTGAGCGTGACCTGCAGGCCCAGCACGCGCAGCCGGCCCTCGGCGTTGCGGCCCACCTCGGCCGTGACCTCGGTGCGCAGCGGCTCGGGCTGCTGCTTGAACTTGCGCAGCGCGAACAGCAGCGAGGCGCTCAGGCAGTTGCCCACCGCGCCGGCCAGCATCTGCACCGGCGACGGGCCGGCCCCCTGGCCCAGCGGCGCCGGCTCGTCCACGCGCAGCACCGGCACGCCGGTGCCGAAGTCGACGTCGAACTGGTAGTCCTGCGCCTGGACCAGCTGCACGCGCACGCGCTCGTCGCTCATCGGGGGTTCACCTCACCTTGCCGAGCAGGGTCTGCACGTCCTCGAGCATGGGGCCCAGGTGCACCTGGGCCGCCGTCTCGGGCCCGAGCCGCGCGCCGAGCTCCTGCTCCATGAAGCACACCGTCATGCGCACGTAGGTGCTGTCCAGCGCCTTGCGCACCGCCGCCATCTGGCTGGCGATGTCGAGGCAGGGCTGGCCTTCCTCGATCATGCGCTGGATGCCGCGAAGCTGGCCTTCGGCCCGCTTCAGGCGGTTCAGCAGGTCGGTGCGGCTCTTCTCGTCGGTCAGCACGGCCATGGCGCAATCCTCGTCGGCAATCGGGTCGTCGGGGTGCGCCATTGTGGCCTCCATGGTCAGCGGCTGCAGGCCGGCTGCGCTTCCTGCACACCAAACCTCTTCAGGATCAGTGCCAGCGGGCAGAAGTTCGTGAACCCGAACTGGAACAGGTTGAGCCCGACGAAGGCGGTGAAGGCCAGCCACCACGGGCTGACGAACAGCGGGCTGGCCTCCACGCCCAGCGCCAGCGAGACGAGGATGAACAGGCCCGCGAAGATGCGGATGTAGCGTTCGACGGTCATGGGGTCACTCCTTGGGTGAGACGGGTTGCAGGGATTCGATGCGGCGCCGGTTCGCCGCGTAGTACAGCACCGGGATCACGACCAGGGTCAGCAGCGTGGAGACGAAGATGCCGAAGATCAGCGAGATCGCCAGGCCGTTGAAGATGGGGTCGTCGAGGATGAAGAAGGCGCCGATCATGGCCGCCAGGCCGGTCAGCGCGATGGGCTGGGCACGCACCGCGGCCGACTGCATCACCGCCTCCTTGAAGGCGACGCCGCGCGCCACCTGGAGGTCGATGAAGTCCACCAGCAGGATGGAGTTGCGCACGATGATGCCGGCCAGCGCGATCATGCCGATCATGCTGGTGGCCGTGAACGGCGCACCCAGCAGTGCGTGGCCCGGCATCACGCCGATGATGGTCAGCGGGATCGGGGCCATGATCACCAGCGGCGTGCCGTAGCTCTTGAACTGGGCGACCACCAGCAGGTAGATCAGGATCAGGCCCACGCCGTAGGCCGCCCCCATGTCGCGGAAGGTCTCGTAGGTGACCTGCCATTCGCCGTCCCACTTGACGGCGTAGGCGCGGTAGGGGTCGCCAGGCTGCGAGATCCAGTATTCGCCCACAGCGCCGGTGTCCGGCAGGGCCGCGGTCTGCAGGCTGCTTCGCAGGCCGAACAGGCCGTACAGCGGCGAGTCGGGCGTGGCGCCGCCGGCCTTCACGTCGGCGAAGACGTAGCTCACGCCCTGCAGGTTCTTGGTGTGCAGCGGCTTGTCGATGACGCCCTGCTCCACGCGCACCAGCTCCGACAGCGGCACGAGCTGTCCATTGGCGGCGCGCAGCGGCAGCGCCAGCAGCGCGTCCAGCCCCACCTGCGCGCTGCGCGGCAGCTGCAGCCGCACCGGGACCGGGTAGCTGCTGCGGCCGTCATGCACGTAGGCAGCGTCCAGGCCCGACAGCGCGCCGGCCACCGTCTGCGCCACCACCGCCACCGGGATGCCCAGCGCCTCGGCCCGCGCTCGCTGGATGCGCAGGAAGGCGCGCGGTGCGTCCTCGCGAAGCGAGGTGTCGATGCCGGCGATGTCGGGGTTCTGCGCCCAGGCGGCTGCCAGGCGGGCGGCCAGCTGCTGGCGGCCGGCCTCGTCGGGCCCGTAGACCTCGGCCACGATGGGGCTCATCACCGGCGGGCCGGGCGGCACCTCCACCAGCTTCAGCCGCGCGCCGTGCATGGCGGCAATGCGCTGCAGCTCGGGCTGCAGGCGCTGCGCGATGTCGTGGCTCTGCTCGTCGCGCTCGGCCTTGTCCACCAGGTTGACCTGCAGCTCGCCCAGCTCGGCCTCGGCGCGCAGGTTGTACTGGCGCACCAGGCCGTTGAAGGTGATGGGCGCGGCAGTGCCGGCGTAGCCCTGCAGGTCGCGCACCTCGGGTTGCTGCGCGAGGTGCGCACCCATGGCCTGCAGCGCCGCGGCCGTGTCCTCCACCGGCGTGCCGGCCGGCATGTCGACGACGAGCGCGAACTCGCTCTTGTTGTCGAAGGGCAGCATCTTCAGCACCACCCACTGCACCACCGCCAGGCCCACCGACAGCATCAGCGCCGCCACGATGCCGGCCAGCAGCAGCCAGCGCTTGCGCGCGCTGTCCAGGAACGGGCGCAGCAGGGCCTCGAACAGGCGCGGCAGGCGCGCGGCCAGCCCGCTGGAGGCCGCGGGGGCGGCATGGTCGGCCTGCGCTGCGCCGCCGTGCGGCTTCATGAGCTTCAGCGCCAGCCAGGGCGTGATGGTGAAGGCGATGGCCAGCGAGATGGCCATGCCCAAGCTGGCGTTGATGGGGATCGGACCCATGTACGGCCCCATCAGCCCGGTGACGAAGGCCATGGGCAGCAGCGCGGCGATCACGGTCAGCGTGGCCAGGATGGTGGGGCCGCCCACCTCGTCCACCGCCAGCGGGATGATCTCGCGCAGCGGCCGGCCCGGCGCCAGCGCCTGGTGGCGGTGGATGTTCTCCACCACCACGATGGCGTCGTCCACCAGGATGCCGATGCTGAAGATCAGCGCGAACAGGCTCACGCGGTTGAGCGTGAAGCCCCAGGCCCAGCTGGCAAACAGCGTGGCCGTGAGCGTGAGGATCACGGCGCCGCCGACGATCACCGCCTCGCGGCGGCCCAGGGCCAGGCCCACCAGCAGGATCACCGAGCCGGTGGCGAAGGCCAGCTTCTGGATCAGCTGGTTGGCCTTGGCCGCGGCCGTCTCGCCGTAGTCGCGGGTGACCGTGGTCTCCACGCCGGGCGGGATGACGGTGTTGCGCAGCTCGTCGATGCGGGCGCGCACGGCCCGGGAAACGTCCACCGCGTTCTCGCCCGGCTTCTTGGTAACGCTGACCGTCACGGCCGGGAAGACGCCGCCGGCCTGCGGGCCGCCAGCCGCGGCGCCGGGCGTGGTCCAGACGTGGTGGCGCAGCTGCGCCGCGCCCGGCGCCACCGTGGCCACCTCGCGCAGGTACACCGGCTTGCCGGCATGCACGCCCACGACGAGCTCGCCCACGTCGTCGGCGCTGCGGAGGAACTCGCCGGTCTCCACCGTCCAGGTGCGGCTGCCGGCGGGGTCGGCCACGGCACCGGCGGGCATGGCGAGATTGGCCGCCTGCAGCGCCTGGCGCAGCTGCATCAGGTCCACGCCGCGGGCGCGCAGGCGCGCCGGGTCCACCTCCACCGCCACCACCTGGCCAGGCCCGCCGATGGTGCGCACCTCGCGCGTGCCGGGCACGCGCTTGAGCTCGGCCTCCATCGACACCGCCACGCGCTCCAGCGCCAGCGCGCTGTCGGCATCGCGCGACCACAGCGTCACCGCCAGCACCGGCACATCGTCGATGCCCTTGGGCTTGACGATGGGCGCCAGCGTGCCCAGGCCCGGCGGCAGCCAGTCCTGGTTGGCATTGAGCACGTCGTACAGGCGCACCAGCGCCTCGGTGCGCGGCACCCCCACCTCGAACTGCACCGTCAGCAGCGCCAGGCCGGGGCGCGACACCGAGTAGGTGTGCTCCACGCCGTGGATCTGCCCGAGCACCCGCTCGGCCGGGCGGGCGACGAGGTTCTGCACGTCGGCACTGCCGGCCCCGGGGAAGGGGATCAGCACGTTGGCCATCGTGACGTTGATCTGCGGCTCCTCCTCGCGCGGCGTGACGAGCACGGCGAACAGGCCCAGCAGCAGCGCCACCAGCGCCAGCAGCGGCGTGATCGCGCTGGCCTGGAAGGCGGCGGCCAGGCGGCCGGAGACGCCCATCGGTGCAGACTCGTTCATCGCCGCCCCGCGTCAGTTCGCCGGCTGCGCGCCGGCCAGGCCGGCGCGCACCGCGTCCACCGCAAAACGCTCGCCCGGCTTGAGGCCGGCCAGCAGCTCCACACCCGCCTCGCCCTGCACCGCACCCAGCCGCACCGGGCGCAGCACGAAGCGGCCGTCCTGCACGACGTAGACGGCGCTGAGCTCGCCGCGCTGGAGCACGGCCGCGGCCGGCAGCAGCGGCCGCGCCGCCGTGCCCGGCACCGCGGCACCGGCAAAGCGCACCTGCACCGACTGGCCGGGCGCAAAGCCTGCCGCCAGCTCCGGCGACAGGTCGAGCCGCCATTCCACGGTCTGCGCCACCGGGTCGGCCGAGGGCAGCTCGGTGCGCGCCACCGGCGCCACCCAGCGGCCGTCGGGCAGCTGCACCTCCACCGTGGTGGCCGCGCGCGCCAGCGCCGAGCGGGTGGACGGCACCTGCACCACGGCGCGCAGGCGGCCCGGGGCGTACAGCGTGGCCAGGGCGCGGCCCGGGGCGGCGAGGTCGCCCGCCTCCACGTGGGTGGCCAGCACCACGGCGTCGAAGGGCGCCGTCACGCTGGCAAAGCCACGGGCCAGCGCCGCCTGGGCGCGCGCGGCGCGCGCCTGGTCGCCGCCGGCCTGGGCGGCGCGCAGCTGGGTCTCGGCCGCGTCGAGCGCCGCCTGGCTGACGAAACCCTGGCGCTTGAGCTCGCGGGTGCGCTCGGCCTGGCTGCGCGCGTTGGCCAGCTGCGCCTCGGCCTGGGCCACGCCGGCATCGGCGGCGGCCAGGCCGGCCGCGGCGCTGCGCTCGTCGATGCGCGCCAGCAGCTGGCCGGCGCGCACGCGGTCGCCAGCCTGCACGGCGAGTTCCAGCACGTTGCCCGCGGTCTGCGCCGCCACCGTGCTCTGCCGCAGCGCCTGCAGCGCCCCGGTGAGCACGACGCCGGCCCGGTCGGGGGCGGCCTGCAGCACGGCGGTGGGCACCGGCTGCGCCACGGCAGCGCCGGCCAGCACGAGGGCGGCGGCGGCGAGGAGGGAGGTGGTCAGGCGCATGGCGAGTCTGTTGCTGAAAGCCTTTGCAGCATGCTATCACATACCCACTGGGGTATCAAGCCCGAGCCGGGGACGGGGTCCTGCTCGCAATCCTCCCGCAGTGTGCAGCGCCGACGCGTGCCGGGCGGTGCGTCCCGGCCCGGTTCGTCGAAGGCGCCAGCGGCGGGGGGCCGGGCCCGCGCGCCCTGAACGGCCTGGGGCTCGCGGGCAACACCGCCGTGTGGCGTGGCTCAGGGCCGGCCTGGGTCCGCATCGTCCTCGCCGCCCTGCGCGTCGGGCAGGCGGCTGGCCAGCACCTTGTCGATGGTCTTGCCGTCCATGTCGACGATCTCGAAGTGCCAGCCCTCCCAGTTGACGGCGTCGGCCACCTTGGGCAGTCGCCCGGTCAGCAGCATCATCATGCCGCTGAGCGTCTGGTAGCGGCCCCGGTCCTCTTCCGGCACGGCCGCGAGCTGCAGGCGGTCCTTGAGCTCGGGCACGGGGATGTGCCCGTCCAGCAGCCAGCTGCCATCCTCGCGCTGCACGGCCCACGAGGTCTGCGTGCGCATTTCAGCGATCGCGGACACCCGTTTCACGCTGATCGCGGACACCGTTTC
>VFQM010000221.1_pt1 | contig 69493 bp, 63 predicted proteins | sample 3512391 | NCBI WGS metagenome assembly VFQM01 (sample SAMN10412369, study PRJNA504923) | tailings metagenome | isolation source: Replicate 1 from Balatoc abandoned mine | place: Philippines | reverse complement strand
CGGTCGAATCGACCGATGCCAAGCTGGTGATCACCGTGCGCGGCACCGCCTTCGAAAAGGCGGCAACCGAGGGCGGTTCGGCCACCGTCGAGGCCGTCAGCGGCCCGGGTGATGCAGGCACCTCGAGCTTCGTGAGCTCGGAAATCGCCAAGAGCGAGCGTCCGGAACTGACCAGCGCCAAGGTGATCGTCTCGGGCGGCCGCGCGCTGAAGGATGCCGAGACCTTCGAAGCTGTGATCACCCCGCTCGCCGACAAGCTCGGCGCTGCCATCGGCGCGAGCCGCGCGGCGGTCGATGCGGGCTATGTGCCGAACGACTACCAGGTCGGCCAGACCGGCAAGATCGTTGCACCGGAAGTCTATTTCGCCATCGGCATCTCGGGCGCGATCCAGCACCTTGCCGGGATGAAGGATTCCAAGGTCATCATCGCCATCAACAAGGACGAGGATGCCCCGATCTTCCAGGTCGCGGACATCGGCCTCGTTGCCGATCTCTACGCGGCGGTGCCGGAGCTGACCGGCGCGCTGTAAGGCGTAGATCCGCACAAGCACTTGAAAACACGTCAGACCTCCGGTAGATTTTGACGATCTACCGGAGGTTTTTCGTATGGGTCGCGCCATTCGGATTTTCGTACCGATACTGCTTGTCGCCCTGCCCGGCTTGGCCGCAGCGCAGACCACATCCCTTACCCCCAGCACCGGATGGCAAAGCGAGGGCGACAGCAACCGCTGCCGGGTCAGCCGCGTTTTCGGCGAGGGCGATGCGCGCCACCTGCTGATGCTCGAACGGTTCGCCCCGGATGAGCAGGTCCACGTCACGCTGGCCGGAGCAGCCTTGGCCGGGTTCACCGGCGAAGCCCGCGCGCAGTTCGATCTGGCGGACGCCGCCACCCGGGTCCGGGCAACCCCGCTGGTCGGAGAGGTGCCTGGCTTTGGTCCCGGGCTCAAGCTTTCGGTGACCGGCCCTGCGACTGGCGGGGACGCCAACGGTGTCGTCACCCTGGCCCAGCGCGGCGCAAGGCTGCGCTTTGAGACCGGCGCGCTCGATGACGCCCTGACCATGCTCGACAGCTGTGCTCAGGCGCTGCCCGCGGCCTGGGGGCTGGATGTGGCGCAGCTGCGCAACCTCGCCAGCGGTCCGCAATGGCTCAACCGCGCCAAGGTCCACCGCAGTATCGCCAACTCCTTTGCCGAGCACTGGTGGTTCCATGCACAAGCCGACGGTATCGCGCATCTGCGGGTGATCGTGAACGAGGTCGGGCAACCTGAAGACTGCACCGTGGTCTATGCCACGGCCGACATGCGGCCCAACGCGCGTGCCTGCCGGATCATGCAGCGTGCCCGGTTCCAGCCGGCGCTGGATGCGACAGGCAAGCCGGTGCGGGCGTGGTACACGGCCAGCTTCAAGGATCATCGCCGCGGCGCGGTGACCGGGTTTGGGATACCGGACTGATCCGGCCCACCACACCCTAAGCAACTCGTCAGAAAAGACTTTATTCTGAAATGCGGCTCGGGCAGGTTGGCCGCCTTGCCGGAGTTTTGCCCATGCGTCGCACCATTCTTGTCCTTGCTGCCCTGCCCGCCGTGCTCAGTGCAACCGCCCGGGCCGAACCTGTTGTTCTCAAGCCGAGCAGCCCGTGGAATGTCGATTTTGCCGAGGACAAGTGCCGCCTGACCAGGATCTTCGGCGGAGACGAGAACAGTCATCTGCTCGCCTTCCAGCAATACTGGCCCGCCAAGGAAGCGGGTCTCACTGTCGCCGGCCCCGCCTTCGATCGCTTCCGCAGCCTGCAACGCACCGACGTGCAGTTTTTCGACGCGCAGACACCGCTCCGCACCCGCCCCTTTACCGGCACTGTCGAACAGTATGGCAGCGGCGTGATCTACTCCTCGATCAGGATAACCGAGGGCGAGCCCGCCAACACCAACTCGGTCGACGACCCGAGGTCAGGCGGTATCCCGCAACTTGATGCCGCCGAGGGCGATCTGGTGCAGTTCGTCGCGCTGAAGCAGGGCGGCCGCACGGTACGGCTGGAGACCGGCCCGCTGGGAGACGCTTTCAAGGTGCTCAACCAGTGCACGCTTGATCTGCTGCGCGACTGGGGCCTCGATCCGCAGCTGCACCTCACCGCGACCAGCATGCCGCGCTGGATCAATCAGGCCGCGCTGACCCGCAAGATCGCCTCGGAGTATCCCAGCGCGGCCTATTCGCAGGGCGAACAGGCGATCATGCGGATGCGGGTGATCGTGAGCGATGAAGGCTCTGTCGAAAGCTGCACGATCATCAAGGCCACCGATACCGAGCGGCTCGAATCTCCCGCTTGCCGGGTGATGCAGGGTGCGCGGTTCGAACCGGCGCGTGATGCCGAGGGCAAACCGTTCCGGTCGCTCTATGTGACCTCGATCACCTACCGGATCGGCTAGCCACCCCTCACATCATCGTGGTGATGAAGTGCAGCGTCATCCCCACCAGCCCGCCCACCAGCGTGCCGTTGATGCGGATGAACTGGAGGTCGCGGCCGACCGCGCCCTCTACGCGGGCGGTGATGGTGGTGGCGTCCCAGCGGCGCACGGTCTCGGACACCAGCCGCACGATCTGGTCGCCGTAGCGGGTCGCCACGCCCACCATCGTGCGGCGCGCGAAGCGGTTGATCTGGAGCTGCAGCCGCTCGTCCTGCTGGAGCGCATTGCCGAGCTCGGCCAGCATGTTGCGCATTTCCTCGCCCATCCCGCTTTCGGGATCGCGGGCGCGGCGGATCAGCGACTGGCGGATGCGTTCCCACACCCCCGTCCACCACACCGCAACCGCCGGATTGGCGATCAGATCGCGCTTCATCTCCTCCACCTTGGCGCGGGTTTCGGGATCGTGCTGCAGGTCCTGACCGAGCTTCGCCAACCCCTCCTCGATCTTGCCGCGCAGCGGGTGATCGGGGTTCACCAGCACCTCGGCGAGCAGCTTGTAGAGCCCGTCGAGCACGCTGGAGGAGATGGTCTTGTCGAGGCCGGTCCAGCGCAGCACGCCCGCGACGCGCTGGTGGATGATGTCGCGCAGGGTCTCCTCGTTGTCCTCGATGGTGAGGCCGGCCCAGCGCACGAATCCGTCGATCAGCGGCTGGTGGCGACGGTCGGCCATGGCGCTTTCGATCATCCGTCCGGCGAGCGGGGCGATGTCGAGCTTGGCGAGCTGGCCTGCCAGCCCGGCGCGCACCTGATTGCCGAGCCGGTCGGGATCGAGGCTTTCGAGCACTTCAGCCAGCAGCTCCGCCGCGCCTGACGTGATGCGCGAGCGTTCGTCGACGCTGCCATCCGCTCCGCGCTCGGGCGAAGCGGCGAGAAACTCGCCCGCCGCCTTGGCGATATTCATGCCCGACATCCGCCGCGCCACCACGGCGGGCGTGAGGAAGTTCTCGCGCAGGAATTGCGCCATGGTGTCGGCGATGCGGTCCTTGTTTTCGGGAATGATCGCGGTGTGCGGGATCGGCAGGCCGAGCGGGTGGCGGAACAGCGCGGTGACAGCGAACCAATCAGCGAGGCCGCCGACCATCGCGGCTTCGGCAAAGGCGTTGACGTATCCCCACGCCGGATGCGCGGCGACAAGGCCGTGGGTGGCGATGAAGATCACCGCCATCGCGGCGAGCATTCCGGTGGCCGTCCAACGCATGCGCTGCGCACGGTCGACCGTCAGCGGCTGGCCGCGAAAGGTGAGGGGCACGGGATGACGCGTCGGCATAAACCGGCTTTAACCCGCGCGGGGCACCCGCGTCACGCTTTTGTCGCTCACTCGGCCGGTTCGCCGCCCGGCCGCAGCCGCCGCGCGGGCACTGCTCCGCCGGGGAACGGCAGATCCGGTTCGGATTCGCCAAGCGGACGCGTATCGTCTCCGGGCTTGTAGGTCAGCATCCGTTCGCGCAGCCACGGCCCGACGCGCTTCTCGAAGCCGTCGGCAAGGCTGAAGCCGGCGGGCACGATCAGCAGCGTCAGCAGGGTCGAGAGCACCAGCCCGCCGATCACCACCACGCCCATCGGCTGGCGCCACGCACCGTCGCCGCTCAGCGAAATCGCCACCGGCACCATTCCCGCGGTCATCGCCACGGTGGTCATCACGATCGGCTGGGCGCGCTTGTGGCCCGCGTCCATGATCGCTTCGAGCTTGCCGACGCCCTTGGCCATCTCCTCGATCGCGAAGTCGATCAGCAGGATCGAGTTCTTGGAGACGATCCCGAGCAGCAGCAGGATGCCGATATAGACCGGCATCGACTGCGCCTGACCGAACAGCCAGATCAGCAGCACCCCGCCGAGCGGCGCGAGCGCCAGCGAGGTCATGTTGACCAGCGGGCTCATCAGCCGCTTGTAGAGCAGCACCAGCACCGCAAACACCAGCAGCACGCCGGCGATGATCGCGATGATGAGGTTCTGGATCAGCTCGGCCTGCCATTCCTCCTCGCCCACCACGTCGCGGATCACCCCGAGCGGCAGGTCCTGCAGCACCGGCAGTGCGTCGATCTGCGCCTGCGCCTCGCCCTTCAGCACGCCCGCTGCGAGATCCGCGCCGACCAGAACGCGGCGGTTCTGGTTGTAGCGCTGAATCGCGGTCGGGCCGGAACCGAAAGTGATGTCGGCAACGCGGCTGAGCGGCACCGATCCGCCATTGGCAGTCGGCACAGGCAGGTTCTCGATGGTGCGGAAGTCGCTGCGCGCCTCTTCCGAGAGTCGCACCACGATCGGAATCTGGCGATCCGACAGCGAGAAGCGGGCGGCGTTCTGCTCGATCTCTCCCAGCGTCGCAATGCGGATGGTCTGCGACAGCGCCGCGGTGGTCACGCCGAGTTCGGCGGCGATCTTGTCGCGCGGGGTGATGATGATTTCCGGACGGTTGAGATCGGCGCTGATGCGCGGGGCAACCAGCGACTTGAGGCCCTTCATCTCCTCCACCAGCCGGGTCGCGGTCTGATCGAGCAACACCGGATCGGACCCGGCAAGCATCACCGTCATGTCCCGGCCCGAACCGAAGCCCGCGCTCTGGGACTGGAAGCGCACGCGAGCGTCGGGCACCTTGGCCAGCACGGGCGCCAGCTCGCGCTCGAACTGGATCGAAGTGCGTGCCCGGTCGGCCTTGAGCTTGACGAAGATCGACGAAGTCTCGCCCAGCCGGATGCGTTCGAGCAGGCGCTCGACTTCGGGCTCCTGCCGCAGCCGCTCGGCCACGCCGTTGACGATGCGCTTGGTCTCGGCCAGCGTCGTTCCCGGCACGGTCTCGATCTCGACCCGGCTGTTCTCGTCATCGACGGTCGGCTGGAACTGCGGCGGGGTCTGCCCGAACAGCACGATCGTGATGAGGAACGAGAACCAGCCGATCGAGATCATCCACACGCGGTGATCGTAGAAGCGCGCGGTCATCCAGCGGACGCCCTGCGCAAAGCGGCCAGCGCCGTCCGCCGGCAACTCGATCAGCTTGAAGGTGAGCCAGCCCGCCAGCAGCGACAGGCCCGACACCAGCAACACCTGCACGATATCGAAAATCTTGAACACCAGCTTGTAGGCAAAGCCGCTGCTGTCGCTCGACACCGCGGTGGCGACGGCCTTGGGGATCTCCAGCCCGGCGATGCCCTTCCACGGCGGGGCAACGCCCATGCCCTCGGCAATCGCGCCCGACACCGATCCGCCGAAGGCCTCGAACAGCGTCAGCGCGGTCGCCAGCAGCAAGGCGATCACGGTCAGCAACAGGCCGGGGACATAGAGCACACGGCTCCGCGGGGCGGAAATCCCGGCGCGGCGCGCGGCCATGCGTCCGGTGTCCAGCGTCCAGGCCAGCACCCGCATATAGGCATCGATCATCGCCCCGCCGCCATGTTCGGCGTGGCCCTTGGCCTTGAGGAAATAGGCCGCCATCAGCGGCGTGAGCATTCGCGCCACGGCCAGCGACATGAGCACCGCGACCACCACGGTGATCCCGAAGTTCTGGAAGAACTGGCCCGACACGCCCGGCATGAGGCCGACCGGCAGGAACACCGCGACGATGCAGAAGCTGGTCGCCACCACCGGCAGGCCGATCTCGTCCGCGGCGTCGATGCTCGCCTGATAGGCGGTCTTGCCCATGCGCATGTGGCGCACGATGTTCTCGATCTCCACGATCGCATCGTCGACCAGCACGCCCGCCACCAGCGCCAGCGCCAGCAACGAGAGGAAGTTGAGGTTGAACCCGAGCAGATCCATGAACCAGAAGGTCGGGATCGCGGACAGCGGGATCGCGACCGCCGAAATGAAGGTCGCGCGCCAGTCGCGCAGGAACACGAACACCACGACCACGGCCAGCACCGCGCCTTCGACCAGCGCCCAGATCGAGCTTTCGTACTGTTCGCGGGTGTAGGTGGTGTTGGTCGAGAGCTTGATGAACTTGACCCCGGGGTTCTCCTTTTCGATCTCGTCCATCTCCGCGAGCGCGGCATCATAGACGGTCAGGTCCGACGCACCGCGCGCGCGGCTCATGGCGAAATTGACGACTTCCTTGCCGTTGACTTCGCTGATCGACGTGCGCTCTGAGTAGCCGTCGCGCACAGTGGCGACGTCGGCGAGCCGCACGGTGCGCCCGCCGCCGAGCTGGATCTGGGTCTGCGACAGGGCATAGGCATCGTCGGAGTTGCCGAGCACGCGCAGCGACTGGCGGGTGCCGCCGATTTCCGCGAGGCCGCCTGCGGCGTCGATATTGACCTGCCGCAGCACCCCGTTGATCTGCGAGGCGGTGACCCCGAAGGACTGCATCCGTGCCGGATCGAGGATAACCTCGATCTCGCGGTCGACCCCGCCGAAACGGTTGACCTCGGCCATGCCCTCGATCTTGAGCAGGCGCTTGGCGACGGTGTCGTCGATGAACCAGCTGAGCTGTTCGATCGTCATGTCGTTGGCTTCGACCGCGACATAGCCGATCGGCTCGCCCACCACGTTGACCTTGTTGACCTGCGGTTCGAGGATGCCGTCGGGCAGCGATCCGCGCACGCCGTCGATTGCGGTCTCGACCTCGTTGACCGCCTCGATCAGGTTGGTGCCGATCTCGAATTCGACAAAGGTCTGCGAGCTGCCCTCGCGCGCGGTCGACTGGATAGAGTTGACCCCGTTGATCGCCCGCAGCGCGCTTTCGACACGCTGGGTGATCTGGTTCTCGATCTCGGTCGGGGAGGCGCCGGGCTGGGCAATCGAGACGCGCACCGCCGGGAATTCGACATCCGGCTGGTCGGTCACGTCCATCCGCAGGAAGCTAACGATCCCCGCGAACAGCAGCCCGGTGAAGAACACCAGCGGAATCACCGGGTTGCGGATCGACCAGGCCGAGATGTCGCGGAGAGCCATAGAATTCCTGCCTGTTGCCTATCGTCCTGCCAGTTACGCGCCCGGGGCGCGTCCGGATGGGGTTCTACTTCTTCAGCGGTTGGGGGTTGATGGTCTCGCCGGGGTTGAGGAACCCGCCGGCCCGCAGCACCACCTGCTCGGTGCCCGAAAGCCCTTCGGTGATGGCAATGCCCTGCTTGGTCACCGCGCCGGTGGTGATGGCGCGCCGGACCGCCTTGTTGTCCTTGCCCACGACATAGACGAAGCTGCCCTTATCGTCCGCCAGCACCGCGCTTTCGGGCAGCACGGTGGCACTGAAGCTGCCGCTCGAAAGGCGCGCGGTGGCAAAGCCGCCGGGCCGCAGCTCGGGCGCGAAGGACAGCGCAATGCGCGCCGTGCCTTGCCGGGTGGCCTGATCGATCACCGGCGAAAGCTGCCACACCTGCCCCGAGAATTCCTGCTTGGAACCGGTCGGGATGACAGTCGCCACGGCACCAACCGACAGGCCGGCAAGCTGATCCTCGCTCACTTGCGCGAGCATCTCCATCTCGCCGCCGCTGGCAATGGTGAACAGCGCGCCGGTGCCGGGGCCGACCGTCTGGCCGGGCTCGACATTGCGCTGGAGCACATAGCCCGTGGCCGGCGCCAGCACGTTGAGGCGATCATTGCGCGCGCGCAGTTCGCGCAATTGCGCTTCGGCCACCTTGACCCGCGCCGCCGCCGCATCGCGGGTGGCGGTCAGGCGGTCGATGTCGGCCTTGGACACGAAGCCGCGCGCCACCAGTTGCAGCGCGCGGTCAAGATTGGCCTGGGCGAGATTGGCGTCAGCGCGCGCGACCTCGACCTGCGCGGACTGGGCCGCGGCCTGCTGCACCTGCACGGAACGGTCGATCACCGCCAGCACCTGCCCCTGCTGCACCCAATCGCCCGCATCGACGGTGACGCGCAGCACCTGCCCGCCTTCACCAACGGCACCAACCGGCATCGGTCGCCGCGCGGCCAGCGTGCCGGGGGCCTCGATGATCCCGGCAATGGTGGTCTTGCCCGGAGTGATGACCGTAACCGAGGGCGCCTGCGAATTGTCGTCGCCCGCCGGCACCGGCTCGCCGCCGGCCAGCGCGAAATAGACCCCGATCGCCAGCAGCAGGCCGAACAGGCCGATCCCGCCGACAATCAGCCAGCGTGGCACGGCCGGCCCTGCGAGCGTGCGCGCACCGGCATATTCGGTGGTCACCCCGTCAGCGGCTTCGGCCCGGATGGTGGTCTCGTAATTCATTCCTGTTCCCTTGCCGGAGCCGCCCGCAGACGCGCAACCTCCGCCTTCAGAGTGTATTATCTCGATAAGTCACCGAGCGCAACGCCTGATAGGCCGCGCGTCCTTCGCGGGCAATCCTTGCTTCGACGGGTGACTTTGAGGCCAGACGAAGGGCACCGCCCACCGGTTCCCGGCGCGTCGACGAAAGGGGCGGAACTTGCGGCTAGCGCAGTCGCCCGCGCCGGATCAGGTTGACGATCCCGAGCAGCACGCTCGCCCCCAGCACCGCGACCAGCAGGCCGGTGAGCGAGAATTCCTGCACGCTGCCGCTGATCCCCAGCAAGGGCCCGGCAATCGCATTGCCGATAACCGAGCCGACACAACCGACCACGATGTTGAGAAACACGCCCATCGAGGCGTCGCGCTTCATCAGCAGGCTGGCAAGCCAGCCCGCGATCCCGCCGACGACCAGTGCGATAATCCATCCCATGGCAACCCTCCGCTCCGGCGCGGCCGGTGCCGGCGCGCGCTTCGGGAACGAGGTTAACGGGTCTTGCCGGAAATTGCCAATCGGCAGGCTGGCCCCGAGGCCGGTCCTGCCGTGCCGGTCAGTACTTCAGCTGGCGCTGGTAGAGATCGCGGTAGTGCTGGATCTTGGTGACGCGCAGGCCATGCATGCCCGAACGGTCGACCGCGCGCTGCCATGAAGCAAACTCTTCAAGGGTCAGGCCATAGCGCGCCAGCGCCTCATCGAGCGTCAGCAGCCCGCCATTGACGGCAGCCACCACCTCGGCCTTGCGCCGCACCACCCAGCGCCGGGTATCGGGCGAGGGCAGGTCAGCAAGCGTCAGCGGCTCGCCAAGGGGGCCGATGACCTGTGCGGGGCGGATGTCCTGGTTCTCAATCATTGCTCTACTCTCGCATCGCCTCCGGGCGCATCCACAACACGCTCGGCATCGCCCCCCGATGCCGCGTCGTGCCGGACGGCCACGCGTGCGCATTCCATGCCACCCAAGGCTTTAGAGCCATCTAAAGCATCAAGGTTAATGGCAGGTTCGTTGTCTTCGATCATTGCAAAGTAACGCGCGGCTGCGTCGCCGAAACTGGCCGCAACGGCATCGATCCGGCCTTGCGATTCGCTCCGCAGCAGCAGCCGCAGATCGCGTGCAGCGTTGAGCCGGGCGGTGATCTCGCTCCATTCCACGGCTCGCAGGGCATCGCCGGCCCGCCGCGCGGGGCGCGATTCGAATCGCTCCCCGATCGGACCAGCACCGCCATGGCGCAGACGCGCGCCATCCTCGGTCCGCCGCATCAGCGGCGCCCTGAGGGAAGCGGAAACGGTGTCGGCTTTCTCGAACATGACGACAGCTTTTAGACCGAGTGCGTCAAGATCGGGTAAAACTGCCATTTACCCCAGCTTAGGAATAGTCCGGGCAGGCCATGAACCTTGGTAAACGCTGCGGGGCTGGCGAAGCCGGGCCTGCGCCGCTATATCGCAGCCCGTTTCCATGGATACGCCGACGCTCCTGAAGGCCGGCCCGCTTGCCGGGCCCGATGCCGCCGCCCTGTTCGATCTGCCGCGCGCCGCAGCCGATTGCCGCATCGTCGTGGCGATGAGCGGCGGGGTCGATTCCTCGGTGGTCGCCGCCCTCGCCCATGCGAGCGGTGCCGAGGTGATCGGCATTACGCTCCAGCTTTACGACTACGGCGCGGCAACGGGGCGCAAGGGTGCGTGCTGCGCGGGCGATGATATCCGCGACGCGCGCGCCGTGGCCGACCGGCTCGGCATCGCGCATTACGTGTTCGACCATGAAAGCGCTTTCCGCGAGGAAGTGGTCGAGCAGTTCGCCGACGAATATCTCGCAGGGCGCACGCCGGTGCCCTGCATCCGCTGCAACATGGGGCCCAAGTTCACCGACCTGTTCCGCATGGCGCGCGAGCTCGGCGCGGATTGCCTTGCCACGGGCCATTACGTGCGACGGGTGATGACGGCCGACGGAGTGCAGCTGCACCGCGCCTTCGATCCGGCGCGTGACCAGTCCTACTTCCTCTACGGCACCACCGAGGCCCAGCTCGATTACCTGCGCTTTCCCTTGGGCGGGATGCCCAAGCCGCAGGTGCGCGAACTGGCCGAGGCAGCTGCCTTGCGCAACGCGGCCAAGCCGGATTCGCAGGACATCTGCTTCGTGCCCGACGGGAACTACGCCAAGATCGTCACCAAGGTCCGCCCCGAAGGCGCGGCCCCTGGCTGCATCGTCCATGCGGCAACCGGCGCGGTGCTCGGCGAGCACAAGGGCATCGTTCACTTCACCGTCGGCCAGCGCAAGGGCCTCGAGATCGGCGGCCAGCCCGAGCCGCTTTACGTCATCGGCCTTGATGCCGCATCGCGCGAGGTCCGCGTCGGCCCCAAGCGGATGCTGGCCGTGAATGCCGCGCGCCTGACCGAAACCAACCGCATCGGCCCGCTGCCGGCGGAGCCGCTGAACGCCAAGGTGCGCAGCCTCGCCAAGCCGGTGCCGGTGACGCTCGAAGGCGCGCTGGGCGACGGAGCGGGAGTCACGATCCGCTTTGCCACTCCCGAATTCGGTGTTGCTCCCGGGCAGGCGGCGGTGATCTATGCCGGCGAGCGGGTGGTCGGCGGCGGGTGGATCGACACGACCGAGAAGGTGGAAGCCTAGTCCTTGTAGGGCTCCAGCACGCAGCCGTAGCCCTCGCGGTAGGTCGCGGTCGCCTCGGCCACCAGCGGGAAGCGCGCGGTGACGCTTTTCGCTTCAGGATCGTCGACCAGCGTGACCGCTTCCATGCCTGGAAGCTTGTCCTTGGCGCAATCTTCAAGGCTGCGTCCGGCGACGAAGCGGCACGAACAGCCGACCCTTGCGGCATAGGCCGAGCCGATGCTGCCATAGCCCGCGATCGGCTCGCGGAAGGCCCAAGCGGCCCCGCCGGCCACGAGTGCGATAATCGCCAGCAGCCACAGCCCGTAGCGCGGACGGCGGGAGGAAGCGGGGGTGGACGATTTCGCCATTGCCAAGCTCTTTTGCATCGGGAATTGAGAGCGCCATGACCCTCACGAGCCGCCTCCATAACCGCGCAGCCCTGCTCGCGCCAGCCCTGCTCATGCTCGCCGGATGCGGTGCGGCGATGCCGGCCGAACGCCCGCTTTCCGAAGAAGCCCTGGCCGCCGTCACTGGCGATACTGGCGCGCCGAAGGACCAGCTCGCGCGCCAGCTCGACGACATGTTCACCGCCCCCGGCGTGGGCGAGACCCGCGCGGTGGTGCTGATGGCGAACGGCAAGATCGCTGCCGAACGCTACGCGCCGGGCTATGACAAGGACACCCGCTTCGTCAGCTGGTCGATGGCCAAGACCGTCACCGGCATATTGATCGGGATGCTGGTGTCCGACGGGCTGCTGGCGCTCGATGCGCCTGCGCCCGTGCCCTTGTGGCAGCGCCCCGGCGATCCGCGCGCCGCCATCACCCTGCGGCATCTCCTCCAGATGCGCAGCGGCCTCAGGCACACCGAGAGCGGCGAGCCGCCCTACGAGTCCTTCGAAGTGCGGATGATCTTCCTCGACGGGCGTGACGACATGGCGCGCTGGGCCGAGGAGCAGCCGCTGGAAGCCGCGCCGGGCAAGCAGTTCGAGTATTCCTCGAACACCAGTGTGATCCTTGCCGACATCGCCGCGCGCGCGCTCACGACCAGCGACGAGCCCGAGGCGCGGCGCAAGGCGGTGGCGGACTACCTCCAGACGCGGCTGTTCGGCCCGCTCGGCATGACCAGCATGGTGCCCGAGTTCGACGCGCGCGGCACGCTGATCGGCGGCAGCCTGATGCACGCCACCGCGCGCGACTGGGCCAAGCTCGGCGAGATGCTGCGCCGCAAGGGCCGCGCGCCCGGCGGCGAGCAGCTGGTGCCGCAGCGCTGGGTCGAGGCGATGGTGACCCCCAGCCCGGCGCGCGCCAACTACGGCTTCCAGACCTGGCTCAACCGCGAACTGCCCGAGGGCGAGGAGCAGCCGCTGTTCCCCGACCGCGCGCCGGGGAGCCTGTTCAGCCTGATCGGCCACATGGGCCAGTACGTCCTCGTCTCTCCCGAACAGCGCGTGACGCTGGTGCGCCTTGGTCATTCAGGGCGCGAGGAGCGGCAGGCGATGCTGCAACAGGCGGCGGATGTTCTGGAGCTCTATCCTGTGAGGTAGAGCTTCACAGGAAGAAGCTGCCTTCCACCACCGTCACGCAAGGCCCGCCGAGCCACGCCTTGTCGCCGCCGTCTTCTTTGGCCAGCCGCAGCGTGAGATCGCCGCCGCGCTGGCTTGCCTGATGCGCGGTGAAACTGGCACGCCCGAGCTTCGCAGCCCAGTAGGGCGTCAGCACCGCATGGGCCGAGCCGGTCACGCTGTCCTCGTCGACCCCGCCGCCGGGCACGAACACGCGGCTGACGATGTCGGTTGAGTCGCCGGGTGCCGTGACGATGAACTGGTCTTTCCCCAGCGTCTCCAGCCCGCGGATGTCCGGCGCAAGAGCGCGCACCGCCGCCTCGTCGTCGAACAGGTAGATGTTGTAGCCGAGCGGCGAGCGGAACACCTCGCGCGGCTCCGCGCCGAGCAGGCGGATCGCCTCGGCCTGGTTGGCCGCGCTGTCGGGCGCGGTGGCAATCGCGGGGAGCGCGAGTTCATAGCCCTCCCCGGCCTTCACTACTTCGAGAATGCCCGACTTGCGCGTGCGGAACGTCACCCGCTCACCCCCGTCCCGCGCCAACAGCACATGCCCGCTCGCCAGCGTGGCGTGGCCGCACAGCGCGATTTCATAGGTCGGGGTGCACCAGCGCAGCTCCCAATCGGCCGCGCCGGTGGCATCGCGCACCACGAAGGCGGTTTCGGCGAACAGGTTCTCGGCCCCGATCTTCACCAGCACCTCGTCGGGCAGCCATTCGCCCAGCACCATCACCGCCGCCTGATTGCCGCCGAAGGGCCGGGACGCGAAGGCATCGACATGCCAATAGGGGATTGTCTGTGTCATCGGGGCCTCAGGGGTAGAGCAGCGTGTCGGACCACGGCGCATCCGGGCCGGAGCGGGTGAAGTCGCGGCGATCATGCAGGCGGTTGTCGCGATCGATCCAGAACTCGATCCGGCGTGGGCTGAGCGTGAAACCGGTCCAGTGCGGCGGGCGCGGCACCTTGCCTGTCGCCTCGTGCGCGGCCCAGAGCTCCTGGACGCGGTCCAGATAGGTCTGGCGCATCGGCAGCGGGCGCGACTGGTCGGAGGCGGCGCTGCCGACCTGGCTCTTGAAGGGGCGCGAGTGGAAGTAGGCGTCGGCCCGCTCGGGCGAGACCTCGGTCAGCGGGCCTTCGATGCGGATCTGGCGGCGCAGGCTCTTCCAGTGGAACAGCAGCGCGGCCTGCATGTTCGCGCGGATGTGCTGGCCTTTGCGGCTTGTCGCATTGGTGAAGAAGGTGAAGCCGCCGCCCGCGATCTCGTCCGGCCCGTGGCCCTTGAGCAGCACCATCCGCACCGCCGGCGCGGCATCGGCCGTCGCGGTCGCCAGCGCCATCGCATTGGCATCGTTCGGCTCGCTCGCCTGGGCCGCGGCGAACCATTCGTCGAACAGCGCGAAGGGGTCCGCGCCTGCCGGAATGACGCTGTCGGCCAACTGGGCATCGTCGAGCGGGGTGGATTCGTTCATGTTCGCGGCCTTCTGGCTGAAGTTGGAGACAGTTGAGACACTGTCCAGAAACGCAAAAACCCTTGCCCTTGCGGACGGGCCGCCCGGCGCGCCCCATCTAGGGATGCGCTGGCAGCGGCGCAACGGTGATGGGCGCAAACGGCGGGGTAGGAAAGCGCACGATGGGCGGCCGCGCGTGCTTCCTGCGCAACATCTATTGTTGCCCGGACCGGCTCCCCGCTTGCGCATGGCGACTGTCTCACCTAGCTAACACGCGATGCGCGATCCCTACAGCACTCTTGGCGTTTCCCGCACCGCCTCCGAGGCGGACATCAAGAGCGCCTATCGCAAGCTCGCCAAGGAGCTGCACCCCGATCGCAACAAGGACAATCCCAAGGCCGCCGAGAAATTCTCCGAGGCGACCCGCGCCTATGATCTGCTGAGCGACAAGGCCAAGCGCGCCCAGTTCGATCGCGGCGAGATCGATGCCGAGGGCAATCCTGCCAATCCCTTCGCCGGCATGGGCGCGCGGCCCGGCTATGGCCGGGGCGGCACCTATGGCGCGGGACCGGGCGGGCCGGGCGGTTTCCGCGACAGCGAATTCGGCGGCTTCGGCGGGGACGAGGTCGATCTCGGCGACCTGTTCGAGGGCCTGTTCGGCGGTCGCGCCCGCCAGCAGCAGCCTCCGCCGCGCCGGCCCTTCGGCAAGCAGCCTCCGCCGCCGCCGCCCAAGCGCGGTGCGGACATCCAGTACCGGCTCGCCGTGCCCTTCGTCGAAGCCGCCGCCGGGCGCGACCAGCGCATCACGCTGGCCGATGGGAAGGCGATCAACCTGAAACTGCCCGCCGGTGTCGAGGACGGCACGATGATGCGCCTCAAGGACAAGGGCCACCCCGGCCCGGGCGGCCATGGTGACGGGATCGTGCTGGTCGATGTCGGCACCCACCCCTTCTTCCGGCGCGAGGGCGACCACATCCGCATGGACCTGCCGATCACGCTCGACGAAGCGGTGCGCGGCGCCAAGGTCAAATGCCCGACAGTCGATGGCCCGGTGATGCTGACGATCAAGCCCGGCACCAGCGGCGGCACCGTACTGCGCCTCGCCGGCAAGGGCTGGACGAAGAAGGCCGGCAAGGTGACCGACGGCAAGCCCGAGCGCGGCGACCAGCTGGTGACGCTAGAAATCCAGTTGCCCGAGGATCTGGCTGCGCTCGAACAGCGGCTCGAAGGCTGGATCGACACCGCCCGCCCGCGCGAGAAATTCGGCCTGTAAGGGGCCGCCGCGGCGCCAGGCTGATGAACGGGCTTTTCGCCAGCAGGCCGGTGCAGGTGGTCCGGCGGGTCATGGTGGGCACCTTCAACGACGGTTTCATCCACGCCGGCAACCTTGCCTATCTCTCGATGCTGGCAATCTTCCCGTTCTTCATCCTGGGCGCGGCCCTGTTCGATCTGATCGGCGGGCGCGAGAACGCCGAGGCGATGATCGATGCGGTCACCCGCGCCCTGCCCGAATCGGTCGCCAGCGTGATCGGACCGGTGGCCGAGGACGTGATCTATGCCCGCTCGGGCTGGCTGCTGTGGATCGGCGCGGCTGTCGGCCTGTGGACCGTCTCCAGCCTGATCGAGACGATCCGCGACATCCTGCGCCGCGCCTACCGCTCGCCGCCGGTGCAGGCGTTCTGGATGACGCGCCTGTTTTCTGCCGGGCTGATTCTGGCCGCAGTGGTGGTGCTGATGCTGTCGCTGTTCGCGCAGGTGGTGATCGGCGCGGTGCAGGAAGTGATCCTCGCCGCCTTTCCGCAGCTGGCCGAACTGATCGCGGCGCTCAGCAGCGCGCGGATCGTGCCGGCGCTGGGCCTCGCGCTGTCGCTGTGGGTGCTGTTCGCCACGCTCACCCCGGCCGAACACCGCAAGCGCAGCGCCCCGCGCTGGCCGGGCGCGCTGTTCACGGCACTGTGGTGGGTTGCGGTGGCGATCGCCCTGCCGGTGGTGCTGCGCGCCTTCTTCACCTATGACCTTACCTACGGCTCCCTTGCAGGGAGCATGGTGACGCTGCTGTTTTTCTGGCTCGTCGGGCTCGGTCTGGTTATCGGCGCGGAACTGAATGCGGCGCTGGCGCTTGAAGGGCGCGCGCTGGGCCCGGATGAGGCAAGCGAGGAGAAGGCATAGATGAACGGTTTGATGGCGGGCAAGCGCGGGCTGATCATGGGGCTCGCCAACGACAAGTCGCTGGCCTGGGGGATTGCGAAGAAGCTCGCCGAGGCGGGGGCGGAGCTGGCGTTTTCCTATCAGGGCGAGGCGCTGGCCAAGCGGGTGATCCCGCTCGCTGCCGAACTGGGCAGCGATTTCACCTTCGAATGCGACGTGTCGGACATGGCCTCGCTCGATGCCGCCTTCGCAACCCTCAGGAGCCGCTGGGACACGATCGACTTCGTGGTTCACGCGATCGGCTTTTCCGACAAGAACGAGCTGCGTGGCCACTTCGTCGACACCAGCCTCGACAACTTCCTGCTGACCATGAACGTCTCGGTCTATTCGCTGGTCGCCGTGACCCAGCGCGCGGCGGCGATGATGCCCGAGGCCGGCGGGAGCATCCTCACCCTGTCCTATTACGGGGCCGAGAAGGTGGTGCCGCACTACAACGTCATGGGCGTGGCCAAGGCGGCGCTGGAGACCTCGGTGAAGTATCTCGCCAATGATCTCGGCCCGCGGAACATCCGCGTCAACGCGATCAGCGCCGGCCCGGTCAAGACGCTGGCGGCGAGCGGGATCGGCGATTTCCGTTACATCCTCAAATGGAACGAGCTCAATTCGCCGCTGCGCCGGAACATCACGATCGATGATGTCGGGGGCTCGGGGCTCTATTTCCTGTCCAACCTGTCATCGGGCGTGACGGGCGAGGTGCATCATGTCGATGCGGGCTACCACGTGATCGGGATGAAGCAGGAAGACGCGCCCGATATCGCGCTGTCCTAGGACGGGCGCGCGTTGCGGATCACCACGGCGAGCCACACGAGGCTGGCGGCGAGAAACACGCCCAGGGCAATGTCCAGCACCCCGCCAAGCGCGGCGAGCATGAAGGCGAAGCAGTAGAAATCGCGCCCGACGATGTCGTCGAGCAGGGTGCGGCGCTGTTCCTGCCGGGCCAGCCGCGCGCGCTTTGCGCCTTCGAAATGCAGCACGCGCTCGCGCCGCCACGCCGCGCTGCCGAGGATGGCGAGGCCCAGCGCCTGCACTCCGCAGGCCCCCGCCGCGACCAGCGCCGCTGTCCCCTCGCCCTGCAGCGCGAAGCTCGCTCCCGCGCCGCCAAGGAAGGCGAGATTGGTGAGCGCATCGACCAGACTGTCGAGCGAGGCTCCGGCCTTGGAGCTGCGGAAGGTGGCACGGGCGATCTCGCCGTCCACCCCGTCGATCACCGAGGCGATCTGGAACAGCACCGCCCCTGCCGCAAGGCCTGCGGGCGAGGGCCAGGCGAGCAGGCAGGCAAGCATCGCCAGCGCGGCCAGCGCGGTCAGCACCGTGGCATGGCCCGGGCGCACCCGGTCCAGCTTCAGCAAGAGCCCCGACACCGCCCGCGACAGCGGCCGGTTGAGCCGCCGCGAGACGATGCCGTCGCCCGGCTTGGCGGTCGCCTGCAGGATCGCCCGCCCCGCGGCATCAAGCGCGGCGGAGGGATCGGCGGGGGCGGCCGGAAGCGGTGCCTCACCGGCAAGCATCGCCGCCAACGCTTCGGCTTCGGGGAGGGCCTCGCCGGGAATGACGAGCCCCTCGGCGCTGGTGCCCACCTCCACGGCCATCCCGGGGGCCAGCCGCGCGATCTCGGCGGTGGTGCGCGCGGCAAGTGCATCTCCCTCGGGCAGCACCAGCACCAGCGGCGCATCGGCAGCGACCGCCCGGAGCGCCCGCGCCAGCCGCGCCGCCGCCGGGACTCCGGCAACCAGCCGGTCGGCATTCATCGCCGAAGCGAAGCGGAAAGCGGCAGTGCCCGTCATGCGTCCCCGTAGCGGCGCGGAATTGCAGCGCAAATCGGGGGCCTATATGCAGGGACAAGCCAAGCGAGGGCAACTCCGCCCTCGCCCTGATCCGGTGATGCGTGACAAAGCCCGCTTCCTCGCCTGCCCTGCCCGAGCGTCCGTCCCGCCCGGCGGAGCTGGAGGACTGGCTCAACGCGCGCCTCTATCACCCGCTGTCGTGGCGACTGGCCCGCGCGCTCGTTCCCACCCGCATCACCCCCGACATGGTCTCGGCGGCGGGCGCGCTGGCGATCATGCTGGCGGCGGCGGCCTATGCCCAGCTGGCCTGGCCCTGGGGCGTGATGCTGGGCCTGATGCTGCACATGGGCTGGCACGTGCTCGACGGGGCCGACGGCGATCTCGCCCGGCTGACGGGGCGCAGCTCCGCGCATGGCGAGCTGGTTGACGGGATCTGCGACTATCTCGGCCACATCGTGCTCTACGTGACGATGGGGTTCATCGCCGCGGCGCAGATCGGCGGATGGGGCTGGGCGCTGATGTGGGCCGCGGGCGCCAGCCGGGTGGCGCAGCAGGCCCATTACGAAGGCGCCCGGCGGCAGTACCAGCTGGCGGTCTACGGCACACCGTGGATGGCCAGCACTGCCGACGGCGAGGGGGAGGCCGGCAAGCGCCATCCTTTCGTCGCCTATTACCTGTGGCTCACCGGCTGGATCGTCCCCCACGGCGCGGCGCTGCTCGCAGCCGTGCGCGATGCCGACCGCCGCGAGCCGCTGCGCGATGCAATGCGCGAGAGCGCAGACGCATGGCTCGGCCCGATCAGTCCGCTCAGCTCGAATTACCGCACACTCGCGATCGGCGCGGCGATGCTGGCGGGGCGGCCGCAGTGGTTTTTCCTGTTCGAGGTGCTGGTGCTGGGCGCGGTGCTGCTCGCCTCGCTGGCGCGGGTGCGGCGCGTGTTCGGCGCGGCGCTGGTTCAAGCGGTGCCCGCCAGCACGCGGCGATAGAGCGCGAGATTGGCCGCCGCAAAGGCGCGCCAGTCGAGCTGCGCGGCACGTTCAAGGCCGCGCGCACGCAAATCGGCGGCGAGCGAGGGATCATCGGCCACCTGCCGCAGCGCCGCAGCGATAGCGCCCGGATCGTGCGGATCGGCCAACAGCCCTGCACCGCCGGTGACTTCGGGCATGGCCGAACAGTCGCTGGTCACCACCGGACAGCCGCAGGCCATCGCCTCGGCCAGCGGATTGCCGAAGCCCTCGATGAAGGAGGGGTGGAGCAGCATCGCCGCCGCGCTGTAGAGCTGCACCAGCGCAGGCTGATCGACGGCGGCAAGAATGTGCACCCGCCCGGCCATGCCGAGACTGGCCGCGAGCCGTTCGAGCGCCGGGCCGGTGTTGCCGCGGCGTCGCACCAGCACCAGATCGATGCCGTCCTGCGCCCCGAACGCCAGCGCGAAGGCCCGGAGCGCGCCCTCGTGGTTCTTGTAGGGCGCGCCCTGCCCGACGACGAGGACGTAAGCCCGCCCCGGCGGCAGGCCGACGCGGGCGAGCACGGCTTCGTCGCGCGGAACCGGGCGGAACTCCTCCGCCACGCCGGAGCGGGTGACGGCCACGCGTTCCGCTGCCGCAGGAGCGGTGGCGCAGATCGCGGCGCGACTCGCCTCGCTCACCGTGGCGACCAGCGCCGAGCGGGTCAGCGCACGGCGGATCCCGTGACCGTAGAAGCGCCGCTCGATGTGGCCCCAGGCCGAGGAATTGCACCATTGCGGATGCGTCAGCCACATCACGTCATGCACCGTTGTGATTGCAGGCATTCTCAGCCCGCCGGGCAGGATGTTGGCGGGCGCATGGAACAGGTCGATGCCCTTCAGGTCCACCGCCAGCGGCAGATGCAGCAGGGTGACCGGCCCGTTCGCCGGGCTGCGCACCACCAGCTCGCGCACATTCGCCGCCGTGCTCAGCGGCTCCTCGCGCAAGGCGTTGCGCAGAAAGGTAAATTCGCAATCGGGGGCGAGTTCGGGAAGGTGCCGCACCAGCGCTGCGACGCACGCGCCGATACCGCTCGGCCGCGGCCCGATATAGCGGCAATCCACCGCGATCCGAGCCACCGGAGGAACGCGTATGCCATTCATCTGCAAGCAAAATCCGGTCGATTTCGGTTCATCGGGAAAATCCCGCGTTCCGCCGCAACCGACAGCCTTCGTTCAGCAACCCTGCAACCCTTTGCAGCGTAGTTACGCAATATTGCGGGCAAGCGCACTGCAACACGCAGGAATCCGAGGTTTTTGGCAGGAACGATCACAACCTTTTTCCGGTTCTATCGGAGAGTGTGGCACGAAAACTGCGGGGTTCCAAAGGGTTCCGGTGCCAAATTCGTTCGGGTTGACAGGCGTTTGGTTTGAAGTGATGCACTTCGTACAGCATTGAGGGAATTTGGATGAGCCGCGCACGGGTCGCAATCGCAGGCGTTGGTAATTGCGCCAGTTCCTTGGTGCAAGGCGCGGCCTACTATCGGCGCACCGGCGAGACGACAGGTCTGATCCACGCCGCCATCGGCCCCTACCGCCCCGGCGACGTCGAATTCGTGCTCGGCATCGATGTCGATCGCCGCAAGGTCGGACTGCCGCTGACCGAGGCGATCTTTGCCGCTCCCAACAACACCCAGGTGTTCGAACGCGACATCCCGCCCACGGGCGCGCGCGTGATCATGGGCCGCATCCTCGACGGGGTGGCCCCGCACATGATCGAGGCAGGCGAGCGCGGGTTCCAGCCCGCCGATCTGCCCGAGCCGACCAGGGCGGAGATTGTCGCCGCGCTCAAGCGCGAGCGGGTCGACGTGCTGGTCAATTTCCTGCCCGTCGGATCGCAGGCGGCGAGCGAGTTCTACATGGAATGCGCGCTCGAGGCCGGGGTCGGGGTTGTCAACGCGATCCCCGTGTTCATCGCCAGCAATCCCGCGTGGGAAGCCCGCTTCCGCCAGCGCGGGCTGCCGATCGTGGGCGACGACATCAAGGCGCAGGTCGGGGCGACGATCATCCACCGGATGCTCTCCAGCCTGTTCTCCACCCGCGGCGTCACGGTCGAACGGACCTACCAGCTCAACACCGGCGGCAATACCGACTTCATGAACATGCTCGATCGCGAGCGGCTGACGCACAAGAAGCTGTCCAAGACCGAAGCCGTGCAGGCCGCCCTCGCCGAACGGCTGGAGGACGAGAACATCCGCATCGGCCCGTCCGAATACGTCCCCTGGCAGAAGGACAACAAGATCTGCTTCCTGCGGCTTGAAGGCACGCAGTGGGGCGGCGTCCCGATGAACCTCGAACTGCGTCTCTCGGTCGAGGACAGCCCCAACGCCGCCGCCTGCGCGATGGATGCGATCCGCTTCTGCAAGCTGGCGCGCGACCGCGGCGAAGGCGGGGTGCTGACCGCCGAGAGCGCCTATTTCTGCAAGCATCCGCCCCAGCAGATGGCCGAAGACGCCGCGCTGGCCTTGCTCGATGCGCGCGCCCTGCCCCAGCTGGACGCCGCCGAATGAACCGCCCTTCCGCCCCTCGACCATAAGCCCGCCGCCCTCTCCCTCCAACCTCTCCTGCCGAGCCACTTATGAACGCACTGATTCTTGCTGCCGGCTATGGCAGCCGCATCGCTGCCCTTGCCGCGCCCAAGCCGCTGGTGCCGGTCGCGGGCGTGTGCCTGCTCGAATGGTCGGTGCGGCAGGCCGCCAGCGCCGGAATCACCCATGCGGTGGTGGTCACCGGCCACCGTGCCGCAGAGATCGAGGCGCGCCTGCCAGGCATCGCCTATCGCACCGGAGTGAGCATCGAGGCGGCGCGGGTGGCGGACTGGTCGCGCCCGAACGGCTATTCCGTGCTCGCCGGCGCGGACATGATCGAGGGCAATTACCTGCTGATGATGGCCGATCACCTGTTCGCCGCAGGTCTGCTCCAGACGCTGGTGCAGGACATGCACCGCAGCCGCGGCGCCGCACTGGCGATTGATCGCGACGTCACCGGGCCGACAATCGATCCCGACGATGCCACCTGGGTGCGCCGCCGCGCCAATGGCCGGATCGCGCTGATCGGCAAGCACCTGACGCGCTACGATGCGGTCGATTGCGGGGCCTTCATCGCCACGCCCGAACTCGCCGAAGCGATTGCCGAAGCGGTTTCCGAGGGCGCTGCGGGAAGCCTGTCCGAAGGGATGCAGCGCCTTGCCGAGCGCGGCACGGCCGACACCATCGACGTCACCGGCCATTGGTGGATCGATGTCGACGATCCGCACATGCACGCCATGGCCGAGGCCGACGCGCCGTTCCACCTCGCGGGCGCGATGCGCCCGGTCCCCCGGACGGTCGCCGCCTGAGGCTGCCTACTGGCTGTTGAGCGCGTTGCCGGTCGCCACGATCGAGAAGGCGGTGCTCGAAATCGTCTGCAGGAACCGTTCAAGCTCCACCCCCGGCGCGGTCGAGATGTAGAGCACATCGCCGTCGCGCATGCGGAAATCCTGCATCGCGAACAGGCTGGCCGCGTCGGTCATGCGCAGGGTGTAGACCACCGGCACCCGCCCGTCGGCGGTCGCCTGCACATCCGGCCCCGCCAGTGCGGGCAGCGCCGCGCGGTCTTCCAGCCGGAACACGAACACGCCCTTCACATCGGCGCGGCGATCATTGAGCCCGCCCGCGCGGCCGAGCGCCTCGGCCAGCGTAATCCCGTTGCCCTCGAACGGCACCTCGGCATTGCGCTGCACCGCGCCGAGCGCGACGAAGGTGAAGGGCTGGTGCTGCACCGTCACCACATCGCCGGGGCGCAGGCGGACGTTCTGGAGCGGATCGTTGATCACCTTTTCCAGCGGCATCACCGCGCGCCGCGTGCCGCGCGCAAGCTGCACGGTCGACTGCTCGATTGGCTGCTTCGTACCGCCGGCCACCGCCAGCGCATCGAGCAGCCGCTCGCCCCGCGCGGAAAGGCCGATCTGGCGGCTCGCCCCGACTTCTCCGAGGATCGTGGCGGTGCGCGTTTCATTGGCGACCAGCCGCACCACCGCCTGCGGATCATTGGCGCGCCGCCTGAGCCGCCCGACAATCAGCGATTCGACCTGTTCGGGCCGCATTCCCAGCACCTTGATCCGCCCGACGAAGGGAATCGCGATCATCCCCTCCTCGTCCACCTGCTGGCGCGGGATCGGGGTGTTGGCGGCGACATCGGCATTGCCGCCGAGCTGCTGATCGCCCGGCACCGCGCCGAACAGCACGGCCGGCGGCGCTTCCCAGATGGCAATGTCGATCTGGTCACCCGGTGCGATCACCGTGGCCGAAACCCCGCTGTCGCCGAACAGCTCGGCAAAGCTGGCCGCCTTTTCGTAACTCGCGAGCCCCGCGACCACCTCGGTGCCGAGCGGCAGCACTTTGATCGCGCCTTCGGCATAGGTCTGCCCATCCTCCTGCGCGCCGCGGATCGCGCCGGTCGAGGGGCCGGCCCCGCCAAGGCTGGTGCAGGCCCCGGCAAGGCCAAGGCACAGCGCCGCCAGCGCCGGTTTGGCAAGCAGACGCGGGCGGAGCGGGATCAGGGCGGGCATGGCAATCTTCCTGGCGGGGGAGGCGTTACAAGTGCCGGTCATAGACGGCCTTCAAACGTTCGCGATAGATTTCGGGACTGTAGCGCGCGGCCTGTTGATGTCCGAGCGCGATGTAGTGTTCGCGCAAGGCGTCATCGGCATCCAGCGTGCGGATCGCCTGGGTGATCGCCTGCGTGTCATAGGGATCCACCATCAGCGCGGCATCGCCCGCCACCTCGGGCAGCGAGGAGGTGTTGGAGCAGATCACCGGCGTGCCGAGCAGCATCGCCTCCAGCACCGGCAGGCCGAAGCCTTCGTAGAGCGAAGGGAACATCGCCACCTTGGCCCCGCGGATCAGGCTGACAAGCAGCGGAAAAGGCGCATAGGGCATCTGGATGATCCGCTTGCGCGCACCCCGGCGGCGTTCGAGGCTGCCGTAGACCGTGCCGGTCTCGCCCAGCAGCTTCAGCTCCTGTTCGGACTTCCATGCCTGCGCCCCGACGATCACCAGCGGGGTTTCGACTTGCGAGGAGAGATAGGCCTCGATCAGCCGGCCGATGTTCTTTTTCGGCTCGAGCGAGCCCCAGAACAGGAAATAGCCCTTGTAGTCGAACCCCGTCAGCCCCTCGACCTCGCGCGCGACCTGGTCTTCGGGCTTGAAGCGGTATTTGTCGGGAATGCTGACCGACTGGTAGGTGTTGGTGATGCGCTCCTCCGGAATGCCGACGAGGTCGATCAGGTCCCGCTTCGAGCTTTCCGAGACCGTGACGATATGATCGGCACTGCGGCCGAGCCGCTTCATCAGACGGTAGTAATGCCGTTTCTGGTCGAGCGTGGTGTAGGGCAGCCGCAGCGGCACGACATCGTGCAGGGTGTAGATATTGGGCCGCCCGCCGACCTTGATCGGCAACGGGTAGGTCCAGTGCGCGAGATCGGGCTTTTCCGGCAGGCGGATCGACAGCGGCATCTTCCACAGCCGGTAGACTGCCTGCGCCCGCGCGAAGGCGTCAGGGGCGTTGTAGAGCCGGTCGAACTTGGGCAGGCGCGACTGGAAGGTGCGGGTGACGACCTTGCCCGTCACCGGGATCTGGCGCGCCCGCACGGCCAGCGGGCCCTGCACCGCCTGATAGGCGCGATCGAGGATTTCGAGCCACTTGATCCGTTCATCGACGGCCGAATCGAAGAAGTAGATCTCGCGCAGCAGATCGTTGCGGGTGGCGCTGGCATTGTTGCCGTAGAGCACGTCCACCTCGTGCCCGAGACCCGCGATCTCGTAGCTGAGGTTGCGCGCATAGGTCGCCACCCCGGTGCCTTTCTCAAGGCCGAGATTGTATCCGTCGATCAGGATCTTCGCCATGCCGCGCGCCTTACAGCTTGCGCACGATCAGGCCGAACGATGTCACCGCCCAGCGCTGGATCTGCAGCTTGAGGTGATCGTCGACGCTGTAGGGCGGCGTGTCGATGTGCAGATCGAGCGGCTGCTGGCCGAGGTTGAAGTTGAACTCCATCTCCGCGCCCATCAGCTTCAGCCGGCGCTGGAGCAGCAGGAAATCGCGCTTGCGGAACAACACGGTGCTGGCGTTGTCGAGCGTGTCTGCGTCCGAAGAGCAGTTGAATTCGGTGGTGTGGACCGCAATCCCGCCGGGCTTGAGGCACTTGACCGAATTGATCACGAATTCGAGCCCGTGCATGATCGAGCCGAGGTGCTCGAAGGCGCAGGCCGACCACACGAAATCGAACTGGCCTTCCAGATCCGCATCGATCGCGTTCATGTCCATGAAGCGGAAGTCCACCAGCTTGTCGAAGGCGTCCGGATCGCAGATGCTCCGATCATTGAGCGAGGCCTTGTTGTGCGCGTGCTGCGCGGTCTTGACCCAGCCGGCCTGCTGCGCGCCTTCAGGTTCGAGATCGGTCGCCAGCACCGATACGCCATTCTTAGCGAAGACGGCGGCGAGCGGCTCCAGCCCGACCCCGAAGCCGAGCGCGCGCTTGCCCGGCACCAGCATCTCGTGAGTCTTGAGCACCTGCAGGATATAGCAGAACTCCCACTGCTTGCGGTGCATCCGCGGCAGCTCGCGGATCTGGCCGCACCAGTAGGAATAGTGCGGCTCCAGCATCTGGTCCTGCGTGCAGGCCTGCGATACCGGCGCCAGCAGCGTAGGCTCGGGCGTGTCGTCATCGAGCTGCACCAGCACCGGCGGCCCGTCAGACACCGGAGAGCGGTAGCGAAGCTTCCACAGAAGGGATTTGAGCATGGAATTCGACCCTGTCTACGCGGTTGCGACCGGGACGTGGGGCCAGCCCGGAGGCGGCTTCCATCCGATCAGTTCCTTGAAGTCAGCATAAGCGACCTCGAAATCGTCGTATTGCACCAGCCGCCCGTCATGCAGCACGCCCCAGCGGTTGCAGTGATCGCGGACATAGGCGGCATCGTGCGAGATGATGATCATCGCCCTGTCGGCGCGCTTTTCGAACAGCTCGTGATTGCAGCGGTCGTGGAAGCGCGCATCGCCCACCGCGCTGATCTCGTCGATCAGGAAGCAGTCGAATTCGATGATCATCGAGATCGCGAAGGCGAGCCTTGCGCGCATCCCCGAGGAATAGGTGATCACCGGCTCGCGCAGATAGGGGCCAAGCTCGGCGAATTCCTCGACGAAGGCGAGATTGCGCTCGAAATCCTGTTGGTAGATGCGGCTGATGAAGCGGACATTGTCTGCGCCGGTCAGCTGGTGCTGGAAGGCGCCGGAAAAGGCCAGCGGCCAGGAGATCGAGATGTCGCTCTCGATCGTGCCCGCCGTCGGCCGCTCGGCCCCGCTGACGAGGCGCACCAGCGTCGACTTGCCCGCCCCGTTACGGCCGAGAATGCCCAGCCGTTCACCCATGGCGAGATCGAAGCTCAGCCCCTCGAACACCAGGTTCTCGCCGAAGCGGGTCTTGTAGACCTTCTTGAGATCACGCACCCGGATCATCCCGGCACCACCCGGCGCGCAACATAACGCAGCGCGATCAGCGCTACGAGCGTGAGGACGAGGTTGAACGGGATGAGATAGGCCAGATCATAGGTCGCCCGCGCGCGATCCCCGAAGAACCCCTCGCGCAGGAATTCGATGCCGTGGACGGTCGGGATGTAGAGCACGAGCTCCTGCGCGAAAGGCGGCAGCGCGGCGACGATGAAGGCCGCGCCCGACAGCGGGAACAGCAGGTAGGACGCCGGGTGCCACAGCTTGTCGACCAGCTCGCTGCGGTGCGACAGCGCGCCCAGCCCAATTGCCAGTGAACTGCCGAACCACGCCAGCATCAGCCACCCGGCGGCGACCTTCAGGAAATCCTCGGGCGGCTCCATCCACTCGACCGCGATGAACAGGATCGAGAGCGCGGCAAAGGAGATCGTCGCCCCGCCGAATTCGAGCAGCAGGCGCGCGATATAGATGTCGAACACCTTGATATTGCGGTGATACATCAGCGCCAGATTGTTCTGCAGCGCGCCGATGCAGCGGCCGGGCATGTTGCGCCACAACAGCACGCTGGAATAGCCGGTCAGCGCAAAGGCCGAGATCGGCAGATCGCTGCCATGGACCGATTTGGTCGCGGTCCACAGGATCGTCACGCCGATGGTGAAGATCATCGGTTCGACGAACAGCCACAGGAAGCCGATATTGTGCCGCCCGTAGCGGGTCAGCATCTCGCGCCGCAGCAGCGCGTCCACCACCCGCCACTGGATGCGCAGGGCATGGCCGAACGAGGGCCGGGGGGCGGGGGCTGTCGCCATCAGTCGCGGTGCTCGCGCACGCCGATCGCCAGCATCGACAGCACGCCCCACGCCAGCAGGCCGAGCACGATCGCCGCGAAGATCGAACGGAGGCGCCGCGGTTCTTCGGGATAGTCAGGCAGGCTCGGCGCGGCGATCATTTCGAGATAGGCTTGCTTGCGACGCGCCTCGGCCCGCGCTTCCTGAAGCGAGGCACGGGTGGCGGCGAGCTGCTTTTCGGCGAATTCCACCTCGACCTGCAGTTCCTGATAACGGGTCAGGGCCGACGAGAGCGAGGAACGCCCGCCCGTCAGATTGCCGCGCGCCTCCTCGATCTCGCGCTGGAGATCGCGCACCTGGGTGCGCAGGAAAGGGATCTGCGAGGCTTCGGGCGTGTAGGTCTGGAGCTGGCGCAGGCGGGTCTGGGCAGCGATCAGTTCATCCTGCAGCTTCGAGATCATCTGCAGACCCACCTCGGATTCCTGCACCGGATCGACGATGCCGCTGGTGTTGCGATACTTCGCCAGCTCGATCGCTGCCGCGCGCGCCTTGAGCGCCGCTTCCTCGACCTCGCCTTCGGCAATCGCGATCATGTCGGCCTGCGAACGCTGCGACAGGCTGTTGACCAGCGCCTCGGACTGTTCGACCAGCCGCGCGTTGATCGTCTGCGCCTGCTTGGGGGTGTAGGCGCGCACGCGGATGGTCAGCACCTGGGTCGTCGCGCCCTCCTCGACATCCAGCTTCTTCTGGAAGTAGCGATAGAATTCCTCGTCGCTGTCACCCGTCAGGCCGAAACGGTCGACCCAGAATAGCTCCGGATCGGAGTAAGCTTGCTTGAGCGCGCCGTCGGCATTGGCCTCGGAGATCGCGGCGCGCGACTGAAGATAGGCGACGACGGTGTTGTTACCCTCGCTCGGAGCCCCGAACCCGGTCTGGTCGAGCGCAAGATCGAGCGGCGATTGCGGCCCCTGCGTCGGGCTGCGCACGACGATGCGCGATTCCGAAATGTACACATCCTCGGCCAGCAGACCGTAATAGAGGATCGCCAGCAGCGTCGGCACAATGACGATCAGCAGCGCCGGGCTGACAAGGGATTTGAGACGGTCAATCACGCGGCAAGCACTCTTTCGCTCTGGGGTGTGACGCCAACACCCGCGCACGGCTGCGGGGCGGCGATGAAGCGCTCTACCACATGGAAATGCTCCGGCCAGCGCGGCATCGTGAAACCCTCCACCCGGCGCGTCGGTTCCTGCAACGCAGCGAGGATCGCGTGGCTCCAGCCCCCACGGTCAGCCGGATCGACGAGGCAGGCTGCACCTTGCGCCACCTCCCGGAACACCGGCAGGTCGCTGGCGATCACCGGCGTGCCGACCTGCAGCGCTTCAACGACGGGTAGGCCGAAACCCTCCGCCAGGCTCGGCATCAACAGCGCGCGGGCGTCGTGGATCAGCGCGGCAAGCTCCTCGTCGGGGCAGGCGGTGCGATGCTCGACATGGGCGGCGAGGCGCGGGACCTGGGCAAGGGGAGCAAGCAGATCGCCCGTCATCGGGCCGGTCTGGCCCACCAGCACCAGTCGCGGCGTCTGCGGCCCGAGGCGGACGACGAGATCCTGCCACAGATCGAGCAGCAGTCGGTGATTCTTGCGTGGCTCGATCGTGGCGACATACAGGAAGAAAGGCGCGGCCGGAACGGCGCGCGCGCCGGTATCCGCCGGGAGACCCTCCCCCGCCAGCGGCGCCACTGCAAGCGGCGGAAGCGGCAGCCCGCGCGACGCGGCGAAGGCTTCGAGATCGGCGCGCACGGCCTGCGAACCGAGGATGATCCCTGCCCCCTCCTCCAGCGCGCGCAGCACCCGCCCGCGATGGCGGCGGACCGCATGAGGGCGCGAGAATTCGGGATGCCGCACAGGGATCAGATCATGCACGAAATAGAACGGCCGCACGCCCGTCTGGCGCACCCATTCGCCATGCACGGCCAGGTCGAAATCGGTGTGGCCGATGTTGAGATAGGGCCGGCCGGCAAGCGCCTGTCGCCCCGGGCGCGTCACCAGCGCAGCCGACAGCATCCGCACGATACGCCCGCGCGCGCCGCGGCCCGGCGTATCGAGCAGATCGAACAGCACGGCGGAATCGCGCTCCGGCAACACGCGCACCAGCCCGCGATGCTGGACCACAGCCCGCGCGCGGCTGCGGAAATGGCGCAGATAGGCGCTGCACACCCGATCGATCCCGGTCGGCTGCCGTCCGGTCCAGCTGCGCGCAACGAGGCGGGTGACATCGAGAAGAACCGGATCAGCCTGCACGACCAAGCTCCTGCGACCAGAGACGCTTGATCGGGCAGGACCCGGCAGAGGAAGGCGCGACCCGAGGGAAGATCATGGCATTTCCTTGCAGGGGTGTTCCTGCCGGTTCAAGCGGATATGCCGCCATTGCGGGGCGATCCCGCTCGGGCCGGGCCGCGCCGTGATAGATACTGCGCGGCGAGACACAAGGGCGGGAAACCCCTGCGATGCCGCCAGCCGTTGCAGGCACGCGACGATCCGCCCGCCCTTACCCGTAGAACTCCGCGCGCAGGTGATCGTCGAGCACGGGGGCGGGGGCGTTGAAGCCAGGCGTGGCGGGGTTGATGGCGCCCGGCATCGGCGCATCGAGCCCCGGCAGCAGCGCCATGCCGCCGCGCTCGAGACCGCTGGCATCGATCGTGTCCACGCGTTCCTGCATCAGCCCCGCCTCCGCGCCGGAGGAGCCGCTGAACCAGCCCGCCCAGGTCTCCGGCCCGAAGCCGTTGGCGGTCAGATAGTCGATCACTTCCTGCTGGCTCTGGTAGTTGGCGTAGCGGATATTGCCGTCGGCGTGCATCAGCGCGCGCAGATAGGCGGTGCCGTCGGTGAGCGCGAAGTAGACCTCGTGGATGCCGTCATTGTTGTAGTCGTTGGCACCCAGCACGCGGTTGATGTTCTCGATCTGGAGATCGTTCTGGAACCGCCGCTGGCTGTCCTGATCGCTGCCGGCCTGCACGATCCCCGCCTCGACCAGCGGGTCGATATAGATGCCGGCGACACGCGTCTCGCCGGCCCAGCCGTGGTCGGCGAAGTACACCAGCCCGTCAGGGGCCGTGCCGACCGTGGCGAAGCGCCCGATCTCGCGGTTGACGAGGATCTGGTCGACATCGCCGTCGCCGTTGACGTCCGCCTGCCCGATGCGCAGCCAGCCGCCATTGCCGCCGAGCGCATTGCCGTCGAAGTCGCGGATCGCGTTCATCGCGCTCTGGTAGACAGTGCGGTCAGCGGTGTTGAAGTTGACGCTCACCCCGGTTCCCGGGCGCAGGCGCAGGATCTGGTCGTCGAACTGGAGGAACTCGATCGCGGTGAGCGTATCGGTGCCGTCCGCCCCGACCACCTGGAACACGCCAGTCGCGGTCTGGGTGATGGTATAGGCCGAACGCAGACCGCTCACCACCGCCGTGTCGACGTTGACGCCGCCGTTCAGGGTGTCGTTGCCTGCGCCGCCGAGCAGCCGGTCGGCCCCATCGCCGCCCTCGATCGTGTCGTTCCCGCCCTCGCCCGACAGGACATTGTTGCCGGCATTGCCGACAATCAGGTTGGCCAGCCCGTTGCCGGTTGCCGACAGGTCGGCCCCGCCAAGCAGGCGCAGGTTCTCGAAATTGGTCCGCAGGGTGTAGCTGACGGCGCTTTCGACCGTGTCGGTGCCCTGATCGGCATCTTCGATGATGTCGGTTGCGGCATTGTCGATGCGGTAGGTGTCATTGCCCAGACCGCCCCGCACGTTGCCGTTGAGCGCCCCGCCGACCCCGTCGTAGAGATCGTCGCCCTCTTCCAGCAGCACCACGCCGCGGATTTCGCCGCCGCCATTGTTGAACACCGCGTCGTTGCCGAAGCCGAGCAGGATAGCGCCTTCGATCAGCCCGGTGTTGCGGACGTGGTTGGTGACCTGTCCCGGCGGGCTGCCATCGGCCGAGAGGATCGCGATATCGGCGGAGATGGTCCCGCTGTTCTCGATCACGCGCGGGGGGGAAATGTCGGGGGTGGGCGTCTCGATCAGCAGCACGCCGACGCTGAAGAAATCCGATTCGAGGCTGTTGCGCACAAAGATCGTGCCCGAATTGACGAAGCTGCCCCCGCCATACTGGCCCCAGCGCACCCCGATCGCCTCGACCAGACCGAAGGCGGCAATATCGCCGGTGTTGAGGAAGCTGGCGGCAAAGCCCAGCTCCACCGCGAACCCGCCATAGGCACCATCCGCGATCAGCGTGCCGTTGTTGACGAACTGGCGCGTGGTGGTGGTGTCGAACCCGGTGACCACCCCGAAGGCGCTGCCGATCTGCGAGGTGACCTCGAAATAGCCGTCATTGCGGAAATGCAGCGATTGTTGAGGGCCGTAGAAACCATAGGCCTGGGTGGCTTCGAAGGAGATGATCCCCGAACCATCGTCGAAGTCGGCGGCGACAATGAAACGCCCGGTCGAGCCGTTGACGAACCACGCATCCTCGCCGGGACCGGATCCGCGCGACACGGCAAACCCGATCGGCAGGCCATAGCCGGGACGGTTGGCGATCGTTGTGATGCTGCCGTTGTTGACGAAGTCGACATCGCCGACGGCACGATAGACGAAGTGGCTGTTGGCGCCGGTCAGCACCAGTCCATCGGGCGTCGCATTGGTCATCGACAACGCCTCACCGGTGCCGATGGTGGTGTTTTCGTAAACGTAGCGCGGCACCAGCGGTGTCGCCTGCGGATCGAAGCCGGAGAAATTCTCCGCCGTGAAGGCCGCGACCTGGGTGTTCTGAAAGGTCATGACCAGCTGTTCGCTGAAGTCGCCGCTGACCGAGGGAATCAGGATAAGGTGGACGTCATTGCCCACCTGCCGCAGGTCGTAGATCCCCAGTTCGAAGGGGTTTGCGCCGAGCCGCAGCAAGTCGACGAGAGTGCGGTCGAACACGTCGATCGCAAAGCCGAGCAGCCCGGACAAGTCGATCACATCCCCGCTCGCGCCGGTCTGGAAATCGGTGATCACCGAACCATAGCTGTCGACCCCCTCGACAAAGCGGATGGTATCGCGCCCGGTGCCGAGCGTGACCCGCCCGAAATGCCCGTCAGTGATCAGCAGATCGTCGCCCGCGCCAAGATCGACGGAATAGAGGGTGGCGTTCTCGGGCGGATTGCTGGTGCCGAAGAAGGCGTCGGTGATCATCACCACATCATTGCCGGCGCCAGCGAGGACCCGGCCGGGGGCAATGCCCCCGCCATCGGCGGTCAGTTCGAAGGACAGGCGGACTTCAATGTGATCATTGCCCGTCCCTGCATCGATATTGTCGATCCCGCCAAAATCGAAGATCGTATCGTTACCGCCGCCGCCGAGCACGGCATCGCGCCCGCCGCCGCTGTCGATGGTGTCATCGCCTTCGTCCCCGCGCAGGGTGTCGTCACCCAGCCCGCCGCGAATGAAATCATTCCCGTCGCCGCCGTTGATCGTGTCGTTGCCAGCCTCGCCATAGAGCCGGTCGTTGCCGCCCAGCCCGTTGATGGTGTCGTTGCCCTCGCCACCCCAGATCACATCGAGATTGGCGGTGCCCCCCAGCGTCTCGTCTGCGGTGGTGCCGAGTAGCGTCGTGTGGTTGGGATCAAAGCCGAGGTTATCGGACGTGAAGCTGGTCGCCTGCGTGTTCTGGAACACCGCGATGGTCCGGAATTGCACGCTGTACCCCAGCTCGGTGACCTGAAGATGGGTGTCGTTGCCGACCTGCAGCAGCCGCGCGTGCTCCTGGATGAAGGGCTCGAAATCGGTGTCGCCCTGAATGGACAGCTCGCTTTCGAGAAACAGGTTCCAGTCGAGGCGGTCGCCGTTCGCGCCGGTCTGGAAATCGGTGAAGGTGAGGGGGCCGAGCCTCCCTGCCGAAAGGCCGACCGGAAGCTCGACGACGTCACGCCCCGCACCCAGCGTCACCACCGTGCCGCGGCTCGAAAGCGAGCGCAGGATCAGCCGGTCGTCGCCGCTGCCGAGGTTGACGGTCAGCACTGCCTCCTGCCCCGAAGAGGAGTTGATAGCGACATCGACGAGGTCGTTGCCCGCACCGGCGTCGATCGTCACTGTGTCGGCGGTGGGCGAGAAGCGGGTGGCGACACGGATGATGTCGTTACCGTTGCCGCCGTTCAGCGTGTCCGAACCGCCAAAGATTTCGGTGATGATGTCATCGCCGTCACCGCCGTTGATCGTGTCATTTCCGAAAGATCCGGTCAGCACGTCATTGCCCGATGTGCCAGCCGGGATCTGGTAGCTCGAGGCCGCGCCGGTGGGGTTGTAGCCGTTGAAATTGGCCGCGGTCAGGCTCGAAGCGGTGACGCCTTGCAGCCGCACCAACGTGAAATGCTCGGTGCCCGGCGCGCTGCCGTCATAATCGAAGCGGACCAGCGTGTCCGCCCCGTCCTGCTGCAGGAACAGGTGACCGGTGGCGAAGGGATTGGTGATCCGGTCCCACCCCTGCACGATGAACAGGGACAGGGGAAGATCGAGAATGTCCCCCGCATTGCCCACGGCGAAATCGGTGATGGTGACTGATACGCCCAGCTGCGGCGCACGTGTGTCGAGGATCACCCGGTCACGCCCGGTGCCGAGCGTGATCTGCGCGGTCGGCAGCAGCACCTGCAGCGCGGCGGTAGTCAGCTCGATGACGTCATCGCCCGCGCCGAGATCGACCACCCCGTGCAGCGTGCGATGGTTGATCGGGGCAAAATCACGACGATCGAGTTCGAGCCGGACGTAGTCGTTGCCGTCGCCTGCGTTGATCGTCACGATTTCGGCAAGCGGCGTGTCGACCCCGGAGATGCCGGGGCGGAAGATCAGGATGCGGTCGTTGCCCGCACCGCCCTCGATCACGTCATTGCCCCATTCGTCGGTGATGAGGTCATTGCCCACGCCGCCGCGCAGGCTGTCGCTGCCCGCGCCACCATCGATGATGTCGTTGCCGATGCCGCCATCAATAGTGTCGGCGCGGAAACCGCCGAAAATCTCGTCCGCCCCGTCACCGCCGTCGATGGTCGCGCCCGAAGAGGGGCCGAAGATCAGATCATTGCCGCTCGTGCCGGTAATGGTTGGCACCGCAGGCTCTCCGCCAGCCGGATTGAGCCCGGAGAAGTTGGCCGCAGTCAGGCTGGAGGCAGTAACATTCTGCAAGCGGATGATGGTGAAAGGCGCGACGATGTTGCTCTTGGACCCGTCGTAATCGAGCTGGATCAGAGTATCCGCGCCGTCCTGCACCAGACGCAGCACGCCATTGGCGAAGGGATTGCCCCCGTTGAAGGCGGCGAACACGGTCGGACTACTGAACAGCCCGCGCACCATCTCGCCGAGGTTCAGAATGTCGCCCGCATCGCCCGCCGTGAAATCGGCCAGCGTCAGGATGCCAAGGTTGTTCCTGACAGCATCGCCATAATTGTAGGTCAGCACCACCGTGTCGCGCCCGGTGCCGAGCCGGAAGGTGGCATTGGCCGAGATCAGATCGGCGAGCCGGAGAATGTCATCACCCTCGCCAAGATCGACTGTCAGCGTGCCGATCGGAAGGCGGCCGACGGTGACAAGATCGTTGCCCGCGCCGCCTTCGACCAGATTGGTGCGCGGCGGATTGCCGGTTGTGCTGCCGGGGAGCGAATGGACATCGCTGATGGTGATGCGGTCGTTGCCGTTACCGCCGCGGATGGTGTTGTTGCCTCCTTCGTCGACGATTACGTCGTCGCCGTCACCGCCGTCGATGATATCGTCGCCATAGGCATCGGTGATGGTGTCGTTCCCGCCGCTGCCATTGATCGTATCGTCGGCCTGGGTGCCGATGATGACATCGTTGCCGCTGGTGCCGGTGAAGGTAGGCATGCAAATATTCCCGTGAATCGCGGCGAGAAGCTGCCCCACCTGCCGCTGACAAATAAGGGTTTTTCACAAGGCCCGAAAGCCCGAAAACGCACCCATGCGCCCTATTGTTCCTGCATCGACTGCGACACCGTCTTGAAGATCGGCTTGGTGAGATAGTTCCACACGGTCGTCTTGCCGGTAAGGATTTCCGCCGTTGTGGTCATGCCCGGTTGGAGATCAATCGCCACGCTGCCACCGTCCTGCTTCATGGTCGCGGTGTCGACTTCGAGATTGACGCGGTAATAGGCCTCGGTCGATCCGTCCTGCGCGGTTTCGACGATGGTGTCGGGGCTGACGAACACCACCTTGCCGTCGGCCGAGCCGTAGACGGCATTGTCATAGGCATCGAAATTGACCCGCGCGCGCTGGCCGAGTTTCACATAGGCGATGTCGCGCGGAGAGACCCGGCTCTCGACGATCAGCTTCTGCCCCGCCGGCACGATCTGGAGCACTTCCTCGCCCGCGCGCACCACGCCGCCGATGGTGGTGACGCGCACGTTCTTGACGATCCCGTCGGTCGGCGCCTTGAGCGCGGCGGCGGCAAGGCTGTCCTCGGCCCGCGCCAGCTGTTCGCGCGCGGCGGCGAGCTGTTCCTCGGTCGAGGTGAATTCGCCCTGCAATTCGCGCAGGTACTGGGCATTGAGCGCGGAGATGCGTCCCTCGGTCTCGACCACGCGCTGGCGCATGGCGATGATCTCCGAGCGGGCGACGTCGCCGGTCGCCAGCAGCGGCTGGTTGAGATCGAGCTCCTGCTGCTGCAACCGCGCGAGATTGCGCAGGGTCGCCAGCTCGCCATCCAGACTGGCGCGGCGCTGGGTGTAGAGCTGGCGCTGGTTGGCGGTGAACTCGGGGAAGTCCTTGAGGCTTTCGGGGAAGGCAAGCGGGCGCTGGTAAAGCTCGGCAGTGATCCGCGCCATGCGGCTTTCATAGCCGGCGACCTTGAGCCGCGCCTCGCGCACGGCGGCTTCGAGCTGCACCGTATCGAGCGCGATCAGCAGGTCGCCCGCCTTCACCCGCGCACCTTCACGCACGGCAATGCGCGCAATCGCGCCGTCCTGTTCGGACTGCACCACCTGCACCCGCGCGAACGGCACCACCCGCCCGGGCGCGCGCGCGACCTGATCGAGCTCGGCCCACAGCGCCCAGCCGATGAAGCCGAGGATCGTCGCCGCAATCGCAAGGATGATCAGCCAGGCCGGACGCAGCAGCCCCTTCACGCCCCGCCTCCGGTATTGATCTTCGTGCTGACGAGGCCGCCCCCGCCCGACCGCGGAGGCGGAGGCGCAGCAGAAAACTCCCTGATCTTGCGCAGGAATTCATCCGCCGGTTCGCTGCGGATGACATTGCCGCGCGCCATCACCACCACCCGGTCGAAGCGTTCGACCAGCGGGAACTTGTGGGTCGCCATGACGAGGATCGAATCCGGCCCCAGCCGCGCCTGCACCGCATCGAGCACGGATTTCTCGCTGGCCGCATCCAGCGCGGCAGTCGGCTCGTCAAGCAGCCAGACCGAGGGCGCAGCGTGGATCAGGCGGTTCAATGCCACCAGCGCGCGCTGCCCGCCCGAAAGCCCCGCGCCGCCCTCCTGCAGCTCGGAATCGAGCCCGCGGCTTCCGCCGGCGAACAGCGCGTCGAGCCCGGTCGCCTGCGCCACCGCGATCAGATCATCGTCGCTCACCCCGGCCAGCCCCATCGTCAGACTGTCGCGCAGGCTCCCGCGCACCAGCCGCGAGCTTTGCGAGAGATAGCCGACATTGCGGCGCAGCGTCTCCTCGGCGATCTGCGACAGATCGAGCCCGCCGAGCGTGATCGTGCCGGACGCAGGCGAATAGAGCCCGGCGAGCAGCTTGAGCAGGGTCGATTTGCCGGCGCCGACCCCGCCGAGCACCGCCACCTTCTCGCCCGGGCGGATCTCCAGCCCCTCGATCGCCAGCACTTCCGGCCCACCGCGATAGGCAAAGCGCACCTCGCGCAGGACCATCGGCCCGGCCAGCTTGCCGGGGCGCAGGCCACCGCGCGAGGCGGTTGTCTCGACCGGATAGCGCAGCAGCGAATCCAGCCCCTTGAGCGACGAGCGGGCATAGCCCCACTGCACGATCAGCCCCGGCAGCTGAGCGATCAGCGGGCCGTTGATGCGCCCGACGATGATCGAACAGGCCAGCAGCGCGCCGGTGGTGATCGCGCCTGTCGCCGCCAGATAGGCCCCGAAGCACAGCACCGCCGCATAGGTCGCCTGCTGCATGGTCGAAAACAGCGCCCCCGACACCGCCGAGGCGCGTTTCACCGGATAATCATAGTGATGGATCTCGGCCACCAGCCGGTTCCAGCGCGCCAGCATGTGCCAGCCGCCGAGATTGGCCTTGAGGGTCTCGGAGGCGTCGAGCATCTCGACCAGCATCCCGTTCTTGCGAGTGCCGGTCACCTGCGCGCGTTCGGCGCTCTGACGGATGATCCGCGCAAACAGCAGCGCCATGAGAATAGCCACGGGAAAGCTCACCAGCGGCACCAGCGCCAGCGGTCCGCCGATGCCGAGCACCACGAAGATGAACAGCACCGCAAACGGCAGATCGGTGATCACGAACAGCGAGCTGGCCGACATCACCTGGCGGATCTGCTCCTGCCCCTGGATCTGCGCCGCCATCGTCCCGATCCCGCCCGGGCGCGCATCGAGCCGGATCGCCTGCGCGCGGGCGAAGAAGAACTCCGACACCTCGCGGTCGATCGCCTGCGCCTCGGCCTCGATCAGCACCCCGCGCAAGGATCGCAGCGCCAGATCGAGCAGGAGCGCGAAAGCGACCCCCACCGTCAGCACGATCAGCGTGGCGAAGCTGGCGAGCGGGATCACCCGGTCATAGAGCTGCATCGCATAGAGCGAGATCGCCAGCGCGAGAATGTTGGCGAACACCGTCGCCAGCCCGGCGAGCACCAGCGCGCGGCTGCGGCGGGCGATGGCGCGGGAGAAGATCTGGAAGGCGGTGACGTCGCTCTCGCCCAGCGGATCGGGCCAGTCGAGCCGGAAGAAGGCCTGCTCGCCTTGCGCGAACTCCAGCGTCCCGCCGTCGGCCAGCGCCAGCTCCTGCTCGCCGATCCATTGCCGCGCCGCCAGCCAGCCGCGCGCGGCATCGTGGACCAGCAGCGGAAAGGCATCCGGGCGCGGACGGCCTTCGATTGCCTGCGGAGCCTCCCAGCCAAGCGCGGCGCGCAGGGCTTCGAGCGCCGGCGGCCCCTCGGGCAGCGCGTCCGTGTCGCAGCCGTCGGCCCAGCCCGGCGGCAGGGGGCGGCCCGCCGCGTCGGCGGTGCGTTCGATTGCGGCAAGGAGATCGGCAGCCATGGCGCGTGTCTTGCCCTAGAGCCCGGCCGGACGCCAGCGGCACGACAGCGCAAGGATGCGCGTCGCATTGGCCGCCGCGTTCACCCGCGCGTCGCTTTCGGAAATCCGCGCGCTCACCAGCTCGCGCGCAGCGTTGAGCACATCGAGCCAGCTGCGCCGCCCGGCGACGAACTGGCGCTGGTAGCTCGCCTGCAAATCGGCCGCGGCGAGCGTCGCGTCGGTGCCCGCCTCGGCCTGCGCGCGGTTGGAGCGCAGCGAGACATATTCGTTGCTCAGGCGGGCGCGGATCTCGCGGTCAGCCGCGCCGAGCTGGGCCATCGACTGATCGACCCGTGCCTTGGCCCGGTCGATCGCCGAAAAGCGCGAGAGGCCGTTGCCGGTCTGCGCCCGCAGCACCAGCGCGGCGCGCGCGCCGGTCAGTTCGTTCTGCGACAGTTGCAGCAGCAGTTGCGGATAGAGCGCGCCGCGCGCGGTCTTCACCTCGGCCTCGGCGGAGGCGATCTGGCCGCGCAACCGGCCGAGCGCCGGGGCACAGCCGGTCATCTCGTCCATCGCCACCGGCTCGGGCGGCACGGCGTCGAAGATCGCGGCGTCGGGCATTGCCGGGGGATCGGGCACCTCGCCCGCCAGTTCGCCCAGCCGCACCAGCGCATTGGCCCCGGCCTCGCGCACCGCGGCGAGCTCGATCTCGAGCTGGGTGGTGCGCGAGCGTGCCAGTGTCAGATCAGCGAGCGGCGAGACTTCCTGCGCCACCCGCCGCTCGATCGAGGCGACCAGCGCGCGGTGATCGGCGATCCCGGTCTCCAGCGCCCGCGCGCGTTCATCGGCGCGCACCACGCCGAACCAGGCTTCGATAATGCCGGAGAGAATGCCAAGCCGCGCCTCGCGCAGGCCCTCCATGCCGGCATCGCGCAGCCCTTCGGCGGCAGCGATCCGGTTCCTGATCGTGCCCCCCGCCCACAGCGGCTGTTCGAGCGCGACATTGAGCGCCAGCCCGTCGATATCGGCGGCATTCGAGCCGCCGGTCGCAGCCAGCGCCTCGGCGGTGAGGCTGGGATAGCGCTGCCACTTGGCGGCATCGAGCTCGGCCTGCGATACCGCCAGCGCGGCGCGGCTGGCGAGCACCTGGGGATTATCCGACAGCGCCCGGTCGGCCAGCGCCGCCAGCGTCGGTGGCAGGCCGGTCGGTGCTTCGCGCGCGGGCGCTTCGGCGCCCGGCTCCGGGCTCGCCGCCGGGCCATAGGCAGCCTCCTGCGAGGCGGCACCGGCAGGCAGGACTCCCGCGGCCAGCACCACTGCCAGCCCCGCTGTCATGCCTCGCGCGATGTGATGAAGTGCCGGAATGCCCATGCCTGTTGTCGCTGGCGAGGCGATTGCCTGCCCGCCGCCGCTCCTGTCCTTGCGCTGCAATCCACGCAGAACCTTGCGCAGACAAGCAAAAAGTGGCGGCAGCCCGCCCGGCCCCTGTGCCAAGGCGATTGCATCCGCCCCCCAAGCCCACCAATACAGGAGCGCACAAGCCCAAGGGGGAAGGCCCGTCATGCGCACCGTTTTCGTCACCGGATCAGCCGGGTTCATCGGCTTCCATCTCTCGCAACTGCTGCTGGACGATGGCTTCCGCGTGGTCGGCTATGACGGGATGACCGATTACTACGACGTGCGCATCAAGCAGCGCCGCCAACAGATGCTGCTCCAGCACCCGCATTTCACCTGCGCCGAGGGGATGCTGGAGGATTTCGAGGCCCTGCGCGCCCTTGCACTGGCGGAGAAGCCCGATGTGATCGTTCACCTCGCCGCGCAGGCGGGGGTGCGCTACAGCCTTGAAAACCCGCGCGCCTATGTCGATGCAAACCTCGTGGGCACCTTCAACGTGATGGAATGCGCGCGCGAGCTTGGGGTGGAGCATCTGCTGATGGCATCGACCAGCTCGGTCTATGGGGCCAACACCGAAATGCCCTTCGCCGAAACGCAGAAATGCGACACGCCGCTCACCCTCTACGCCGCGACCAAGAAGGCGAACGAGGCGATGGCGCATTCCTATGCCCACCTGTGGAACCTGCCGGTGACGATGTTCCGCTTCTTCACTGTCTACGGCCCGTGGGGACGGCCCGACATGGCGCTGTTCAAGTTCACCCGGGGGATCCTCGAAGGCACCCCGATCGACATCTACAATGACGGCGCAATGTACCGCGATTTCACCTATGTCGCCGATCTGGTGCGCGGCATCCGCCTGCTGATCGACGCCGCGCCGGTGCGGCCCGAAAGCCCCGAAGACATCGCCGAGGGCGACAGCCTCTCGCCCGTCGCGCCGTTCCGCGTGGTCAATATCGGCAATGGGGAAAAGGTGCGGCTGCTGGATTTCGTCGAGGCGATCGAGGCTGAATGCGGGCGCCCGGCGGTGCGCAACTACCTGCCGATGCAGCACGGCGATGTGCCCGCGACCTGGGCCGATGCGAGCCTGCTCAAAACGCTGACCGGCTATGCCCCGCAGACCCCGTTCCGCGAGGGCGTGGCGCGGTTTGTCGCGTGGTATCGGGACTATTACGGGGTCTGAGGCCCTGACCTATTCGGGCTTGTCGCCATCCTCGGCCTGGGCCTTGGGGGCGGGCAGCGCACTTTCGCCCGGCAGCTCGGCCTGCCGCTCGCGTTCGAGCCGCTGCATGTATTCGCGCTCGATCATCTCGACCCGCTCCTGCTCGGCGGCGGCATCGGCATCGATGGTCGACAGACGGTCAGCCCGCGCCTTCTCGATCAGCTGGCCAAAGCGCACACCCTCGGCCTCGCTGCGGTCAGCCGCCCAGGCCTCGATGAACTTCTGGGTGCAGCCGGTAAAGCCGCCCAGACCCGCCGGGTTGCAGCTCATTGCACCGAAATCGCCGACATATTTGATCTGGTCGACCTGCCGGGCGTGCGACTGGTTGGCCGGGTTGTCGCTATAGCGCAGGTTCGAAGGGATGCGGTAGCGCTCCTCTTCGACCAGAATCTCGCACACCACCACCTCGCCCGGCTGGGCAACAGGGCATTCGCTTTCATTATAGGCGATCACCATGTTGATCTTCTCGTTCGCGCTCTGGGCGGCGACCGGGCTGGCACCGGCAGCAACAGCGGCGAAAGCGGCGGCGGAGAGCAGGTACTTCATCGCGTCAGGTCCTTTGTCCGGCAAGGCGGTGTGCCCCTGCCATGCGCTTGGGCGGCCCCGCTTGTCTAGAGTGCATGCGCTGAACCCTCGCTGAAGCCCCCGCGGGGATGCGTGGTTAGCGAAAAATTGAGTCCCCTGCATCTATGCCGCCTTGCATGGATGCAAGGATCGCAGTTGTAGGGCTGGGCTATGTCGGCCTGCCGGTGGCCGTGGCGCTGGCCGAGCGGCTGGCTGGCCGCGCCGTGGTGACAGGGTTCGACATCTCTGCTGCCCGCGTTGCCCAGCTGCGCGCCGGTCACGATGCGACCCGCGAAATCGCCGATGCGCGGCTGGCGTCTTGCGGGCTTGCCGTGACCGACGATCCCGCGTCGCTTGAGGGCGCGCAGATGATCATCGTCACCGTGCCGACACCGATCACCGAGGAGCGCCGCCCGGATCTTACCCCGCTGCAGAAGGCCTGCGAAGCGATCGGCCCGCGCCTCGCCAAGGGCGCGCTGGTGGTGTTCGAATCAACCGTCTTTCCCGGCGTCACCGAGGAGATCTGCGGGCCGTGGCTGGCCGAGGCCTCGGGGCTGACACAGGGCCGCGATTTCGCGCTCGGCTACAGCCCCGAACGCATCAACCCGGGCGATCATGTCCACCGGCTGGAGACCATCACCAAGATCATCGCCGCCGACAGCGAGGCGGCGCTTGCGCGGATGCGCGCGGTCTATGGCGCGATCGTTGATGCGGGCCTTCACGAGGCGCCCTCGATCAAGGTCGCCGAGGCCGCCAAGGTGATCGAGAACACCCAGCGCGATCTCAACATCGCGCTGATGAACGAGATCGCCCTCATCTTCGACCGCATGGGTATCGCCACGCGCGACGTGCTGGCGGCGGCGGGGACCAAGTGGAACTTCCTGCCTTTCACCCCCGGCCTTGTCGGCGGGCACTGCATCGGGGTCGATCCCTTCTACCTCACGGCGGCGGCGGAGAAGCTCGGTTACCGGCCCGAGGTGATCCTTGCAGGTCGGCGGATCAACGACGCGATGGGACGCGAAATCGCGCAGAAGCTGGTCAAGCTGCTGATCGCCTCCGGGGTTTCCCCCTGCCGCGCCCGCGTCGGCGTGCTGGGGCTGACCTTCAAGCAGGACGTGCCCGACATCCGCAATTCCAAGGTGCCCGACATCCTCGCCGAACTGCGCGAATACGGGATCGATGCGCTGGTAAGCGATCCGCTGGCCGAACCGGCAGCGGCACTGCACGAATACGGCATCGCGCTCAGCCCGCCCGAGGCCCTGGTGGGGCTCGACGCGCTGGTGCTGGCAGTGAACCACGCGGAATACATCGCCAACCCGGCCGATCTGGTGGCCCGGGTGCGCGAGGGCGGGGTATTGGTCGACGTGAAAAGCGCACTTGCCCGCGAAGGGCTGCCCGAGGAACTGGTGTACTGGAGTTTGTGAGGGGGCCTACCCCAAGCTCTGTTTGTGCTGAGCTTGTCGAAGCACCGCCCTTTACTTTCCCGGTAGCAAGAAGAAAAACGGCCCTTCGACAAGCTCAGGGCGAACGGAATATCCCTTCCAGTTCTCCCTAAATCCGCTCACTCACCTTGATCGCAATCCGGCACCCGAGCCTGATCGCACCGGCGAGCAGCGGATAGGCCGGCGCGCGTTCGGCACCGTTGGCAAGCGCAGCGTCGCGGTGTTCGCGCTCGTCCTCGCGGAAAGCCTCGATCATCTCGGCGAGTTCCGGGTCGGCCCCGCTCTCTGCCAGCTTGTCGAGCTGGTCGCTGTAATGCTTGTCGATCTCGGTTTCGACCGCCGCGGTGCAGGCCATCGCCGCCTCCGGCCCGAGCAGCGCCGTGCCCGCGCCCAGCACATAGCCCGCCGCCGACCAGAAGGGATGCAGCGCCGTGGGGCGGACGCCGCGCTTCACCAGCAGCGCATCGAATTTGGCGCGGTGCTCGCGCTCCTGCTCCGCCATGTGCCGGATCTCGGCCGAATGCGGTCCGCGATCGCCCATCACGGCGAGCTGGCCTTCATAGATGCGGGTCGCGCCGAATTCGCCGGCCTGATCGACCCGGATCATGCGGTGGAGTTCATCGCGCTGCATCATTTCCGCTCCTTTTGAGGCGTTGTCGTCGCATCGCCTTAGGCCGAAAACCGGTTCCCACTTTTCGGCGCCATGCTTGCCTTCTACTTCCGATACGCGGCGAGCGCCACAATGGCCGCACCCGAAGCGCAGGAAATCAGGAAATTGAAGCCCGCCAGCGAAATCCCCCACAAGGTCCACGGGGCGACATCGCAGCGGATCAGCGGGGTCGAGAAGTCCATCACGTCCACGCCCGAGGCGGTGCAGGCAGTGATCCCCTCCCACCAGCCATACTCGACCCCTGCGTGATAGCCGCCGATCAGCCCGGAGGTAAGGATGGCGAGCCCCGCCAGCGCGGTCCACACCCGCGACGGCTGCATCACGAAGGCGAGCAGGCCAGTGCCGAGGGCGGCGAAATGCGGATAGCGCTGCCACCAGCACATCTCGCACGGGGGCAGGCCGAAGCCGTATTGTGCCACATAGGCCCCGCCGAGCAGCGCGGCCGGAACCAGCACGGCCAGCAGCCGCGCCTTGCCAGGATTATCCATGATCTAGGGCCTTACTTCCGCGCCGGACGCAGCGCCACCGTGCTGCGGGTGGTGCGCCGCAGGGTTTCCATTGCGTAGTGCAGCTGGAAGTCCTTGACCCCCTGCTCCTCAAGCTGGGCCGAGGTCAGCTGGAAGCGCGGATCGGCGATGCTGTCGGCCTCCATCTCCTCGTCCTTGATGCCGATTTCGTTGATCAGATGGCCGCGCAGATCGCTCTCGCGGGTCTGGTACTTCTGGCGCAGCGCGAAGTCGGGGTCGGAGATCTGCGGAACGGCGATGTCCGGCTTGATCCCGCCTTCCTGCACCGACTTGCCCGAAGGGGTGAAGTAGCGCGCGGTGGTCAGCTTCAGCGCGGCGTCGGGGCCGAGCGGCAGCAGCGACTGGACCGAACCCTTGCCGAAGCTGCGCTCGCCCATGATCAGCGCGCGGCGGTGATCCTGTAGCGCGCCCGCAACGATTTCCGAGGCCGAAGCCGAGCCGGCATTGATCAGCACGATCATCGGCACGCCTTCAGCCATGTCGCCGCGATAGACCGTCTCGGCGTCATAGAGCATCGTCTCGCCCCGCGCACGGCCGCGCTGGCTGACGATCCGCCCGTCGGTCAGGAACAGGTCGGCCAGCGCCACCGATTCATCGAGGCTCCCGCCCGGATTGTTGCGCAGATCGAGCACCAGCCCGTTCACGCGGCCGCCGGACTTCTTCTTGATCTCGGTCCACGCGTTGTAGACGTCCGCGCCGACATCGGCGGAGAATTCGTTGACGGTGATCACCCCGATATTGCCGGGCTGGAGTTCATGGGTGACCGGCTCAAGCTCGATCACGCCGCGCGTCACGTCGACTTCCATCGGCTCCTCGCGGCCCGGACGGAAGATGGTCAGCCGGATCGAGGTGCCCGAAGGCCCGCGCATTTGCGCCACCGCATCATCGAGACTGCCGCCATAGATCAGCTTGCCATCGAGGTGGGTGATGAAATCGCCCGCCTTGATCCCCGCCGTATCGGCCGGGCTGCCACGGAACGGCGAGACGACCTTGACCGCGCCATCCTCCATCACCACCGACAGGCCGAGGCCGGAATAATTGCCGTCGATCATGGTCTCGAGCCGCTGGAGATCGCCGCCGTCGAGATAGGCCGAATGCGGATCGAGCGCCGCCAGCATCCCGTCGATCGCGCCGCGGATCAGCACGTCATCCTCGACCGGCTCGACATAGCTCGCCTTGACCCGCTGGAACACCGCGAACAGCTTCGCGAATTCGGGGCCGGCGCGGCCATCGACCTGGGCCATGGTGGCGGTGGTGGCGGGGATCAGCGCCACGGCGGTGACGAGCGCGGCGCTGCGCAGGAGAGCGGCGATTTTCATAGGGTCAGCAAGGCTCCTTTGGCCTGCGAATGTATAGGTTCGGCCGGATTAACGCCAGATAGACGCTGCACCGGAGCATCGGGCGTATCGGCACGGCACAGCCCAGACCGCGACGGGTGCCGCAGACTGGAATTTACTGAAGAAATTGCAAGGGGTTGATCGGCTTTCCATCGCGTCGCAGCTCGAATGTTACCGGCGCCGCGCCTCCGCCAGCAACCCCGATCGGGCTGCCGGCGATCACCGCCTCGCCGACCGCCGCGTCGACCCGGGCAAGACCCGTGACAAGGCTGGTCCACCCGCCCTCGTGCTCGATGATGACGATTCGCCCGAACCCGCGATAGGGCCCGGCGAAGGCCACCCGCCCGCGCGCCGGGGCGACAATCTGTGCTCCGGCGACCGGTGCCAGCTCGATCCCCGTGCTCGCCAGCCCGCTTTCCCGCCGCGCCCCGAAGCCGGTGAGGGTGCGCCCGTCGACCGGCAGCTGGAAATCGCCCGGCGGCGGGGCGCTGGCCGAGGGCGCAGGAGCGGGGGCGGGCTCCGAAGGCAGCGCTGCGGCGAGGTTCGCGGGACGCAGCACCGGCCCCGGCAGGGCGGCAACTTCGCGGCGCAGCGCAGCAACCGCGTCTAGCCGCGCCACCAACCCGTCGAGATCGCGCGCCTCCTCGGCCAGCGCGAGCGCCCGCTCCGCCTCGCGCGAGGCGGCACCGCGGGCATTGCGCGAGGCGAGGCGCTGCTGGTTCTCGAGCGCGGCGAGCTCGGTCCGGCGCGTGCGCAGCGCGGTTTCGCTCTCGCGCAGGCTGGCCAAGGCGCGGGCGGCATCGACCTCGAGCGCGCGGCCGCGGTCAAGCTCGGCCCGCAGCCCTGCGGTGCGCTGGCGGATCTGCGGCACTGCGCTGTCGAGCACAGCGCGGACATAGACCACCTCCCTGAGCGAGCCCGGCTGCAACGCCGAAAGCGCCAGAGGGCGGCGTGCGGCGGTCTGCAAGGCAGCGGCGAGGCGCGCGGTCGGCTCCTGCTTCTCGGCCAGCCGCGCCGTCAATGCCGTGCGGGCCGCGCGGGCGAGCGAATAGCGCGCGCGGGCAACCTCGATATCGGCCTCGGCCTGCTGGATGCGCGCGGCGAGCGCGGCGGCTTCGGTGGCGGTGCGGATGGCGGCTTCGGTGGCAGCCTCGGCGGTGCGGGTGAGGCGGGCGGCACGCAGTTCAGCCCGGCGGCTCTCGCGCGCGGCGCGGGCGAGCTGGGCTTCGGCCTCGGCAGGCTCGACCAGCAGCACCGAACGCGCCGCGCGGGTCTCGGGCAGGGCGACAAACAGCGCGGCGCACACGGCGGCAAAGGCGAACGCGGTGATAAGGGCGGAACGGCGCATCAGAGCCTGTCCTGTCTGGGTGGAAACATTCGCATCGCGTCAGGCAGCCCGCTGGACAGGAGTGGCGCGCAGCAGGGGCTGGGTTGCCCCTGCAAGGGCCGCGACGCAGCCAGCGGGCTTCCTGACGCGACCCCGCAGGGGCGGGCCGCTTTTGGCCCATCGCCACGTCTCTCGTCGCTCACTATGGCTCGGCATGGCTCGCTCCTCGTTCCTCGCGCTGGGCCAAAATCGGCTCCGTGCCAATGCTTCCACCCAAACGGGACAGGCTCCAGGCCCTCATGCCCGATGATAGGGATGCCCGGCAAGGATGGTGGTGGCGCGGTAGAGCTGCTCCATCAGCATGGCGCGGGCAAGCATGTGCGGCCAGGTTGCCGGGCCGAAAGCGAGCAGCAGATCGGCAGAGGCGCGTTCTGCATCCGAATGCCCGTCCGCCGCACCGATCATGAACCGCGTCTCGCGCACGCCATCATCGCGCCAACGCCCGAGCAAGGCGGCGAACTCCTCGGACGACATGGCCTTCCCGCGTTCGTCGAGCAGCACGGTGCGATGCGGGGTGAGCGGTTCCGCCGCCTTGCCCGCGCCGTTATCGGGCCATTCGGTGAGCTTCACCGGCCAGGTCAGCCGCTTGGCATAGCGCTCCACCAGCTCGCCCTCCGGCGAACGCCCGATCTTCCCGCGCGCGATGATGTGAAGAAGAATAGGAACGACCTCACAGAGGGGAGCCAAACGGTCGCGCAGCGACCGCAAGGGCGACCGCCCGCCCGCAGCGACGCGGCCTTCGGGCCGCATGAGCGAGGATTTCGCAGCCCTGATGGGCTGCGGAAAACAAACTACGCCCGGCCTGAGGCGGCCGCCTCGGAACCCTCGAACGACCACATGCGCTCAAGGTTGTAGAAGCTCCGCACCTCGGGGCGGAACAGGTGAACCACCACGTCGCCCGCGTCGATCAGCACCCAGTCGGCCGCTGGCAGGCCTTCGACCCGCGCGTTCCCGAAACCGGCCTGCTTGATCTTCTCGGCCAGCTTCTGCGCCATCGACGCGACCTGCCTGGTCGAGCGGCCGCTCGCGATCACCATGTGATCGGCAATCGAGCTCTTCCCCGCGAGCGGAATCGAGACGATTTCCTGTGCCTGATCATCGTCAAGCTGGGTCAGCACCAGCTGGTGCAGCGCATCGGCGCTCATGTCAGAGCGCACCAGCGACTTGGCCGTGTTGGCGCCAGCTTGCACCGCGCCGAGCGGCAGGGAAGCAGCGAGGGCTTCGGTCATCGACAATCACGTATCTCCAGAGTTCAGGGCGACGAAGGCAGGCAAAACGCTGGCCGGCAAGCGGAAGGGCCGAAACGCGTGGGTTGCGCCTCATGCGTCCTCCTCTGACAGGACTTTGCGGAATGTCAGCCGATCACGCACCGGCGCTGTTCCATCCGGCCCAAGCAAAGCTTCGGCCCACCCGGCATGGGCACGGCGGATGGCCGTGGCCGAGCGGTGATCCGGATCGAAACGCAATAACACCAGGGCCGGTGCGCTCCATTGCCCCCGTTTCCGAAAGCTGGCGGCGGGCACGATATAGCGCCGGAGCCAGGCCATGGCGGGGCTCGTCATGGCGTCTCCATCATAGCCGGGGCGGGCGATCACCGCAATCGGCATTGTCCGCGCGATCCGCCGCCAGTCCTTCCAGCGATGGAAATCGGCGAGATTGTCGGCCCCCATCAGCCACACGAAGCGGCGCTTGGGATAGCGCCGGACGAGCGCCGCGAGCGTTTCGACGGTATAGCGCGTGCCGAGCTGCTGCTCGATCGCGGTGGGCACGATCGGCGCGCGACGGGCCTGCGCGCGGGCCGACAGCAGCCGCGCCTTGAGCGGCGCCATCCCCGCCCGCGGCTTGAGCGGATTGCCGGGGGAGACCAGCCACCACGTCTCGTCCAGTCCGAGCGCTGCGGCGGCGAACAGCGTGATCCGCCGGTGCCCGCCATGCGCCGGATTGAAGCTGCCGCCGAGCAGGCCGGTCAGAACGGGTGTGCTCAAGGCCGGGTCTGCCCGCTCCCTCGCACCTGCCACTTGTACGTGGTGAGCCCTTCCAGCGCGACCGGCCCGCGCGCGTGCAGGCGCCCGGTGGCGATGCCGATCTCCGCGCCGAGGCCGAATTCTCCTCCGTCGGCGAATTGCGAGGAGGCATTGTGCATCACGATCGCGCTGTCGACTTCGGTGAGGAAGCGTTCGGCCACGGCCGCGTCATCGGTGACGATGGCATCGGTGTGGCCCGAGGAATGGCGCGCGATATGCGCCAGCGCCGCGTCGGGCCCGTCGACCATCGCGACCGAGAGCACCGCATCGAGATATTCGGTGTCCCAGTCATTGGCGCTCGCGGGAAGAACGCGCGGATCGAGCTGCGCGATGCTCTGGTCGCCGCGCACTTCGCAGCCCTTGTCGATCAGCGCCGTCACCAGCCCCGCGGCATCGGGGAAGGCGGCGTCGATCAGCAGCGTCTCCATCGCCCCGCAGATGCCGGTGCGGCGCAGCTTGGCGTTGAGCGCGATTGCACGCGCCATCGCCGGATCGGCAGCAGCGTGGACATAGGTGTGGTTGATGCCGTCGAGGTGCGCGAGCACCGGCACGCGGGCATCGGCCTGCACCCGGGCAACGAGGCTCTTGCCCCCGCGTGGCACGATCATGTCGATCAGACCGCTCGCCGCCAGCATCGCGCCGACCGCCGCACGATCCTGCGTCGGGACAAGCTGCACCGCCTCGGCCGGCACGCCGCCCGCGGTGAGCGCGGCAACCAGCGCGGCGTGGATCGCGCGGTTCGAATGCACCGCCTCGCTGCCGCCGCGCAGGAGCGCCGCATTGCCCGCGCGCACGCACAGCGCGGCAGCATCGGCGGTGACGTTGGGGCGGCTTTCGTAGATGATCCCGATGGTGCCGATCGGCACACGGATGCGCTGGAATTTCAAGCCGTTGGGCTGGGTGTGCGTGTCGATCACCTGCCCCACCGGATCGGGCAGATCGGCCACCGCGCGCAACCCATCGGCAATGCCCGCAAGCCGCGCTTCATCGAGCGCCAGCCGGTCGAGCATCGCTTTTGCCAGCCCGCGCGCCTCGCCTGCGGCAAGGTCTTTCGCATTGGCTGCGAGAATCGCCGGAGTCGCGGCGACGAGGCGGTCGGCGGCGAGGTGCAGCGCCGCCGCGCGGGCGACGCTCGGCAAGGCAGAAAGCTGGCGCTGCGCCAGCCGCGCGGCGCGAGCCAGCCCCTCCACCAGCGCGGTGCAATCGCCGTTTGCGGCGGAGAATGGCAGGCGTGCGGTCTCGGTCATGGCGTGTGCCTTAGCAGCCCTTCCGCCGACTGTCAGGCCCGCCGCTGGATGGCAGGCACGAATCGGGAACGAGGCAGGCGAGACGCTGCATTTTTGGGCGGGGCGATGACAGTCACGGGCCTGATCGTCCCGGTCATCACCGTTCGGCGCGATTCCGCTTCGCTTCAACCCTCGCGATGAAACAGCGATTCGACCCTCCGTGATTGCCCTGATAGCGGCGATCACGTGGGGCATAGATAAAAATCGGGGCCGCCGTGTCAGACAGGATTTCCATTCGCAAATGGGGCGAGCAAATTCGCTCATGGTTCCCCGACCGCGAATTCTTCATGCGCTCCGATGGTCAGGTGCGCTTCATCAAGATCAGCGCGAAGCTCCAGATCCGTGCCGCTGCCGTGGCGCTGGCCGTGGTGCTGGGCTGGCTGGTGAGCCTTGCAGTGATGGCGTGGGGCACCTATCGCGCCGAAGCCGATCTCGCCGCCTTCGCCGATGAACGCGCCCGCATCGCCAGCACCGAGGAGCGGCTCGAAGCCTATGGCGGCGATCTCGACCGGGTGGTGAGCGAGCTGGAGGAGCGGCAGGAGTTTCTCGAGGAAATGGCCCGAATGCTGCCCGAGGATATCGTGGCCGAGGGCGCCAAGGGCACCGTCACCGATTCCACCGCCGAGGCCGCCAAGACGGTCGAGAAGGTCAGCCAGTTCATCCCGCAGGCACGCGGCCTTGCCGAGATCGAGGCTCGCCAGCTCGCAGTGGTCGAGCGCCTGACCCGCTTCGCCGATGCCCGCGCCCGCCGCGCCGAGGCTGCGATGCGCAAGCTCAATCTCGATCCCCGCGTCATGAGCCGTCAGGCGCAGCAGGGCATGGGTGGTCCGTTCGAGGCGATTGCCGGAGCGGTCGACGATATCGACCCGCGGTTCGAACGCCTCGGCCTCAGCCTTGCCCGTATGGCGGTGCTCGAACGCGCGCTCGACGGCATTCCGCAGGTCGTGCCTGCCAGCGTGCGAGCCATAACCTCTGGCTTCGGCTACCGCCGCGATCCGTTCAACGGGCGTGCAGCGATGCATTCGGGCATCGACTTCAAGGGCGCGGTCGGATCGCCGATCTATGCGGCTGCCGAGGGGCGCGTCACCTTCGCCGGCTGGCGCGGCGGCTATGGCAAGGCGGTCGAAGTCACTCACCCGAACGGCATGATGACCCGCTACGCCCACCTTTCGCGCATCGACGTGCGGCCCGGCCAGCTGGTCAAGGCCGGCGCGACGCTGGGCGGGCTGGGCAGCACCGGCCGCTCGACGGGCCCGCACCTGCATTTCGAAGTCCGCATCAACGATCGCGCGATCAATCCGCGCCCCTTCCTGGAGACCGCTCCCGATGTTCTCAAAGAAGTCCGCAGCAGTCGAGCCGAGCGCACCCCCGCCGGCGCGGCCCGCAAGTAGGAGCAGCATGATGGCCTCGGGTTCGACTTTCTCGGTGATCGGTGCGGATGTGGTGATCAAGGGCGACATCGCCGCCACCGCCGACCTGCATGTCGACGGCACGATCGAGGGCGACATCAAATGCGCCAGCCTCGTCCAGGGCGAGGCGAGCAGCATTCATGGTGCCGTGGTTGCGGAAAGCGCGCGCCTGTCGGGCAAGGTCACGGGATCGATCACCGCGCGCGAACTGGTGATCCTTAAGAGCGCCCGGATCGAGGGCGATGTGCACTATGATGCGCTGACGATCGAACAGGGCGCGCAGGTCGACGGGCGCTTTGCCCCCAATGCGCGCCAGCCGGTCAAGGCCGTGCCGAGCGCGACCATCGAGGCGGCGGAGTAGGCGCTTTCAGAGCACCTCGGCCCGCAGGGTCTTGCGGTCGAGCTTGCCGATCATCGTCTTGGGCAGGCTGTCGCGGATCACCACCTGATCGACGCGTTCGTGCTTGCCGATTTTCGCGTTGAGCCAGTCCGCCAGCTCCTCGCCGGTGGCGGAGGCACCGTCCTGCAAGGTGACATAGGCGCGCGGCACTTCGCCGCGATATTCTTCCGGCACGCCGATCACCAGCGCCTCCTTGACCGCGGGGTGTTCGAGGATCACGTCCTCGACCACGCTCGGGAAGACCTTGAACCCGCCGACCGCGATCATGTCCTTGATGCGGTCGACGATTTCGAGGAACCCGTCCTCGTCCACCCGCGCGACATCGCCGGTGCGCAGGTAGCGCTTGCCATCATGCTCGGCGAAGGTCTCGGCGTCGGTTTCGGGCCGCTGCCAGTAGCCGCGCATCACCTGCGGGCCGTGGACCGCGAGTTCGCCGGGCTCGCCTTCGGGAGCCAGTTTCGTCGGGTCTTCCTTGTCGAGCAGGATCACCTCGGTGCCCGGCACCAGCTGGCCGATGGTGCCGCGCTTGCGGAAGCCGTCATAGGGGTTGGCCGAGACCACGCCCGCGCTTTCGGTAAGACCGTAGCCCTCGCATACCCGCACACCCGTCACCTCTTCGAAGCGGACATGGACGGGCCCTGGCATGGGCGCACCGCCGGAGATGCAGACCTTGAGGCTGGAGAGGTCGTATCTGGCGAGATCGGGATAATCGAGCATCGCCTGGAACATCGTCGGCACGCCGGGAAAGCCCGTGCAACGGTAGCGCTGGATCGTCTCGAGCACCTGGCGGGTCTCGAACCGCGGCACCATCGCGATCGACGCGCCCGTCACCACCGCGTGATTGAGCAGCGCCGTGTTGGCAAAGACATGGAAGAACGGCAGCGCGCCCATGAACACCTCGTCAGAGGCGTTACCGAAGGGATTGATCGCGGCGACCTGCTGCGCGTTCACCGACAATTGGTCATGCCCCAGCATCGCCCCCTTGGGCCGCCCGGTGGTGCCGCCGGTGTATTGTAGCAGGGCGAGGTCTGCCGGGGTAACTTCTACAGGAGCGGGCGCGCGCGCGGGCGTCATCTCGGCCCAGCTTTTCACTGCGGGGCCATGGGCGACATCGGCGATCTGGCTGCGCTTCAGCAGCTTCAGCGCCAGCCCCTTGATCCATGGCAGCATGTCGGCAAGGCTGCCGACCACCAGCGTCTCCAGATCTGACGAGGCCAGCACCTTGGCGGCGGTCTTGTAGAGTTCGGGCACATCCAGCGTCACCAGCACCCGCGTGCCCGAATCGCCCACCTGCCAGCTGAGTTCCTCGACCGAATAGAGCGGCGAGAAGTTCACCACGACCGCGCCCGCCATCATCGCCCCGTAATAGGCGGCGGCGTAGATGGGGACATTGGGCAGGAACAGGCCGACACGGTCGCCCTTGGCGATGCCGAGCGCCTGCAACCCGGCCGCGAAGGCGCACGCGTCGCGGTGGATGTCGGCGTAGGTATAGGTGCGGCCGAGGAAGTGCAGGAACGGCGCCTGCGGGCTGCGGCGCAGGGTGCGCTCGAACATCGCCGGCAGGCTCATCGGCTCGAAGGTGGTCTCGAGCGGGGTGGGGTGGTGATAGGCAGCTTTACTGACAGGCATGTCAGTAATCTTGGCTGACAACGCGCTGGCGCACAAGCGAAACCCGCAAGCGGTGTCGCTTTTTTACAAGCTCGGCCGGGAAGCGGGCCGGAGTGCGTCGGGGCACCCCGGCGATCCGCAATCAGTTGGAGATGAACCCGCTTTCCGGGTCGATCTTCTCTTCCGCGGCTTCGGCAGCGCGGCGCGCGGCGAGCCAGGCTTCGGCTTCGGCTTCCTGCGCGGCTTCGCTGGCGGCCTTGGTCTGGGCGTCACGCTCGGCGCGCAGTTCCTCGATCAGCTTCTCGCGATCATTGCGAACCGGTGCCGCAGGCGCATCGGCATCCTCGCTGACCCCGGCACGCTTGGCCGCCTTGGCGACCATCGCGTCAAGCTCGCGCTGCGAGCACAGGCCGAGCGTCACCGGGTCCTTGGGGGTGATGTTCTGGATGTTCCAGTGGCTGCGGTCGCGAATCGCACCGATGGTGTTGCGGGTGGTGCCGATCAGCTTGCCGATCTGCGCGTCCGACACCTCGGGGTGATTGCGCAGGATCCAGGCGATGCCATCGGGCTTGTCCTGCCGCTTCGAGACGGGAGTATAGCGCGGGCCCTTGGTGCGGGTCACCTCGACCGGCGCCTTGTGCATCTTGAGCACGTAGCTCGGATCGTTCTGGCCCAGCTCGATTTCGGCCTGGGTCAGCTCGCCCGAGTGCACGGGATCGCGCCCGGTGTACTTGCTGCCCGCGAGGTCATCGGCCATTGCCTGCACTTCGAGGATGTGCAGCCCGCAGAACTCGGCGATCTGCTCGAACGAGAGTGCGGTATTGTCCACCAGCCACGTCGCGGTGGCGTGCGGCATCAGCGGCTTGGGCTGATCCTTGGTAGCCATGGGAATCTCCGTTGAAAATAGAAGGGCCGCCCCTTTCGGAGCGGCCGCCTTGCACGCCTAGATAGGCCAACGAGGGGAAAACGGCAAGGAAAAGGGAGTGTCTTTGTTTGCGTGCCACCTTCGGTGGCGCAGACCTCCCGCCCCGCCTCCCCACCCGGCCACCAATAGTACCACTATGTTATGGTGGCCGGGTGGGGAGGCGGGGCGGGAGGTCTGCGTCGCGCGCCAGCGCGACCACGAATCAAAAAGCGTCGAGGGTCTGAAGGCTGACCGCCTCTTCCTCTTCCAGCGGCACAAGCCCGGCGAGAAACTGCTGCGTCGCCGCCTCCCACGAATAGCTCGCCCCGTAGGCAGCGCAGACGGCACGGTCGCAGAAGCGGGCCGCATCGATCGCCCGCGCGAGATCATCCGACAGCGCGCCCACAGCTTCGGTAACGATATCGAGCGGCCCCGGCACCGGAAAGGCGGCGACCGGCGTGCCGCAGGCGAGCGCCTCGATCATCACCAGCCCGAAGGTGTCGGTGCGGCTGGGAAAGACGAAGACATCGGCGCCCGCATAGCAGCCCGCCAGCTCCACCCCGCTCTTCTTGCCGAGAAACAGCGCTTCGGGAAACCTCGCTTCCAGACTCGCGCGGGCTGGGCCGTCACCCACCACCACCTTGGTGCCGGGATAGGGGCAGGCGAGGAAGGCCTCGATGTTCTTTTCGACCGCGATTCGCCCGACATAGAGCAGGATCGGGCCTTCGAGGCCGGCATATGCCGGCGGCGGCGGCGCATCGGGGGAGAAACAGGACAGGTCCACCCCGCGACTCCAGTGGGTGAGCCGCGCCAGCCCCTGCTTGCGCAACTGGGCGCGGATCGTCTCGGTGGCGACCATGATCGTCTCCGCCGGGCGGTGAAACCAGCGGATATAGGGCCAGAAGGTGCTCGCAGGCAGGCCGGTGCGGCTTGCGAGATAGTCGGGGAACTGGGTGTGATAGGCGGTGGTGAAGGGCACCTTGCGCTTGAGACAATAGCGCCGCGCCGCAAAACCGAGCGGGCCTTCGGTGGCGATGTGCACCGCATCGGGCGCGACTTTTGCCAGCCGCCTCCCGACCGCGCCGGGTGCCGTGAGGGCGAGACGGATCTCGGGATAGGTCGGCGCGGGCATGGAAGGATAGCCCTCGGGCGAGATCACCGTGACCTGATGCCCCCAGCCGCGCAGCACTTCGCAGGTGGTCGAAAGCGTGCGCACCACCCCGTTGGTCTGCGGGTGCCAGGCATCGGTGACGATCGCGATCGAGGCCGGGCCGCCGGTCGGCACGGCACCATCGGGCTGGATCGTCGAGTAGCGGTTCACGCCGCCTCGCGCGCCGGATCGGCGGGAGCGGGCGCTTCAGCCCCGGCTTCGGCGCGGCGCTTGATCTCGTCGGGCCAGTGGAGGATTTCCATCCGTCCGTCGTGGTGCTCGACCAGCGCGTTGCAGCCTTCGACCCAGTCGCCGTCGTTCCAGTATTCGATCCTCTTGCCGTTGTGCTCGAACTGGCGGAACTCGGCGGTGTGGATGTGGCCGCACACCACGCCGTCGACCCCGCGCTCGCCGGCGGCGCGGGCGACGACTTCCTCGTACTTGCCGATGAACTCGACCGCGTTCTTGACCTTGTGCTTGGCCGCCTTGCTCAATGACCAGTAGGGCTTGCCCATCCAGCGCCGCACGGTGTTCACCGCGAGATTGCACTTCATCATGAAGTGGTAGGCATGATCGCCCACGAAGGCGAGCCAGCGGTGCGAGAGCATCACCGCATCGAACTCGTCGCCGTGCAGCACCATCAGGCGGCGGCCGTCGGTGGTATCGTGGAAGGCAGCGCGGCGGATCTCGATCCCGCCGAAGTTCAATCCGGTGAACTGGCGGAACATCTCGTCGTGGTTGCCGGGGATGTAGACGACCCGCGTGCCGCGCCGCGCGCGCTTCATGATGCGCCAGACGATGTCGTTGTGGGCGGAGGGCCAGTAGAACTTCTTCTTAAGCCGCCAGCCGTCGATGATGTCACCGACCAGATACATCGTCTCGCTGTCGGTGTGGTCGAGGAAGTCGATCAGCAGCTCGGCATTGCAACCCTTCGTGCCGAGATGGACGTCGCTGATCCAGATCGTGCGATAGGAGCGGCGCGCCCGCTCATGTTCCGGCCCCTCGGGTTCAGGCGTGCGCGGCGCGGAGAGCGGAAAGCTGGCGACATTGCTGTTCAGCAGATCGGACAGATCGGAGCCGGTCATGCGAAATCCCTGATGGTCACGGCGAGGCTGGCCTTGCCATGGCAGGGAATTGTTACAGGGGACTCACAGGCCGGTGACGGTTCCGCGTCATTTTCCGAAAGTGTGACGATTCAGATATGATTCCGGCAAGCGGGTCAGCCCATCGCGATGAAGCCGGGCAGCGCCTGCATCCGCGCGATCCAGGCGTTGATGTGCGGATAGTCGCTCAGCCCGAAACCGCCCTCTTCGGCGACATGGGTGTAGGCGAACAGCGCGATATCCGCGAGCGTCACGCCCTCGCCGCAGAAGAAGGCGTGGGCGGCCAGATGGCGGTTCATCAGATCGAGCGCGGCGCTGCCCGCCATCCGCTTGGGCATCATCTGCGCGCGCTGTTCGGGCGAGAGGTTGGCCTCGCCCACGAAGCGCAGCCAGAAACGCAGCGTCGCCACGTTCGGCTCGTGGTTGTACTGCTCGAAGAACATCCAGCGCAGCATGTCGGACTGCGCGAAGCGATCCCGAGGGATCAGATCGCTGTCATGGGCGAGATACCAGCAGGCGGCGTTGCTCTCCGGCAGAAAGCGCGCGTCCGGTCCCTCGCCGACTTGAAGCACCGGGATGCGGCCATTGGCATTGACCTTCGCGAGAAACTCCGGCGTGCGCGTCTCGCCCTTCATGATGTCATATGCGCGGGTCTCGATCGGCAGGCCGAGCAGCGCGGCGGTGAGGCGGATCTTGTAGCAGTTCCCGCTGCGGGGATCCTCGTGGAGGGTGAAGGCCTCAGCCACCGGCCACTTCCAGCACGATCTTGCCGATGTGCTGGCCCGCCTCCATCCGCGCGTGGGCAGCGGCGGCCTCTGCGAGCGGAAAGGTCATGTCCATCACCGGGGCCAGTTCCCCATCGCAGAACAGCGGCCAGGCATTGTCGGCGATTTCATCCGCCAGCGCGGATTTGAAGCTGTCGGAGCGCGGGCGCAGGGTCGATCCGGTCAGCGTCAGGCGGCGCATCATCACCACCGCCATATTGATGTCGGCCTTCGCGCCCCCCAGCACCGCGATGGTGACGTGGCGCCCGTCCTCGGCAAGGCACCTGAGGTTTTTCGCCACATATTCGCCCGAGACCATGTCGAGCACCACGTTGACGCCCTTGCCTTGCGTTTGCGCCAGCACCGCCTCGACGAAGTCCTGTTCGCGGTAATTGATCGCAAGGTCTGCGCCGATCCGCGTGGCGGCATCGCACTTGGGCTTGTCGCCGCAGGTCACGATCACCTCCATCCCGAAGGCCTTGGCGAGCATGATCGCCATCGTCCCGATGCCGCTGGTGCCGCCGTGGATCAGCACGCTCTCGCCATCGCGCGCGAGCCCGCGCTCGAACAGGTTGTGCCATACGGTGAACAGCGTTTCGGGCAGGGCGGCGGCTTCGGACAGCATCATCCCCTCAGGCACCGGCAGGCAGTGCTGCCAGTGCGCCGCGCAATATTCCGCATAGCCCCCGCCCGGGGTGAGTGCGGCGACGAACTGGCCGATCATCTCGCGCGGGACTTCGTTGCCCGCCGCCACGATCTCGCCCGAGACCTCCAGCCCGAGCAACGGCGAAGCGCCCGGCGGCGGTGGATAGGCGCCCGCGCGCTGAAGGCAATCGGGGCGGTTGACCCCGGCATAGGCAACGCGGATCAGCACGTCGTCGGGGCGCAGGCGGGGCAGCGGCACGCTGGCCGCGTGCAGCACCTCGGGCGCGCCGGGTGCATCGAAAACGATTGCCGTCATGCTCTCGGGCATTTGCGCCCCGTTGCTCGCGACCATCACCAGTCCCCCCGAAGTGTGCCGTTAACCAACTGAGCGGCGCGAATAACCGCCTTGCCGATTGACAGCAAGCCGCTTGCGGCTGATGCTGCCTGCCAATGGAAGAGCCAGATCGTCCTCGTCCCAAAGGAGATGCGGCATCGCGCCTCGCGGCCGAGGATCTCGGCCCCTATTCGCAGGCCGAACTGGACGAGCGCATCGCACTGCTCGAAGCCGAAATCGCGCGGGTCGCCGCGCATCGCAGCAAGGCCGCCGCGCACCGCGCCGCGGCCGAGGCGCTGTTCGGAAAGGGTGGCGGGTGAGGCCTTGCGGTTTTCCTCTGCGGCTCGTGCATACGGATTCGCAATTTCCGCGTAGCATCCCATATACCCGGCAAACGACTCTCCCCGCTCCCTGTCCGGGAGCATCCCTGGCCCTCTCATAGAGATTACCCATGCCCAGCTTCGCCCAGAACCTCGAACGGACCCTGCACAACGCGCTCGGCAATGCGTCGGAGCGCAAGCACGAATATGCAACGCTCGAGCACTTGCTGCTGGCGCTGATCGATGACGAGGACGCCGCCCAGGTGATGGCCGCCTGCGGGGTGGACCTTGCCGAACTGGGCGAGGTGGTGAAGCAGTACCTCGACCAGGAATACCAATCCCTGAAGACCGAGGACGGCGCCGATCCGCAGCCCACCGCGGGCTTCCAGCGGGTGATCCAGCGCGCGATCCTGCACGTCCAGTCCTCGGGCAAGGATACCGTGACCGGGGCCAACGTGCTGGTCGCCCTGTTTTCCGAGCGCGATTCCTATGCGGTCTATTTCCTCCAGCAGCAGGACATGAGCCGGCTGGATGCGGTGAGCTACATCAGCCACGGCATCGGCAAGGGCGGGCGCCAGATCGAAAGCAAGACGCCGCAGGGCACCGACAAGCAGGAAGAGGCCGCGCAGACCAAGGAGCAGGGCGGCAACAAGAAGGAAACCGCGCTCGACCAGTTCACGGTGAACCTCAACGCCAAGGCCGAGGCCGGCAAGATCGATCCGCTGATCGGGCGCGGGCCGGAAGTCGACCGGACGATCCAGATCCTGTGCCGCCGTTCCAAGAACAACCCGCTCTACGTGGGCGATCCCGGCGTCGGCAAGACCGCGATCGCCGAGGGCCTCGCGCGCAAGATCGTCGAGGGCGATGTCCCCGAAGTGCTCAAGGAGGCGGTGATCTATTCGCTCGACATGGGCGCTCTGCTGGCCGGCACGCGCTATCGCGGTGACTTTGAAGAACGCCTCAAGCAGGTCGTCTCGGAACTCGAGCAGATGCCCCATGCGGTGCTGTTCATCGACGAGATCCACACCGTGATCGGTGCCGGCGCGACCAGCGGCGGGGCGATGGACGCCTCGAACCTGCTGAAGCCCGCCCTCTCCAGCGGCGCGATCCGCTGCATCGGTTCGACCACCTACAAGGAATTCCGCAACCACTTCGAAAAGGACCGCGCGCTGCTGCGGCGGTTCCAGAAGATCGACGTGAACGAGCCGACCATCGAGGACACCATCGCGATCCTGAAAGGTCTGCGCAGCGCGTTCGAGGAACACCACAAGGTCAAGTACACCCCCGACGCGATCAAGACTGCGGTCGAGCTGTCGGCGCGCTACATCAATGACCGCAAGCTGCCCGACAAGGCGATCGACGTGATCGACGAGGTCGGCGCGATGCAGATGCTGGTGCCGCCCAGCCGCCGCAAGAAGACCATCACCGCCAAGGAAATCGAAGCGGTGATCGCGACCATGGCGCGCATCCCGCCCAAGTCGGTCAGCAAGGACGACAAGAAGGCACTCGAAAACCTCGAGCGCGATCTCAAGCACGTGGTCTTCGGGCAGGACGAGGCGATCACCCGCCTTGCCACCGCGATGAAGCTCAGCCGCGCAGGCCTGCGCGATCCGGACAAGCCGATCGGCTCGTTCCTGTTCTCCGGCCCCACCGGCGTCGGCAAGACCGAAGTCGCGCGCCAGCTCGCCAACATCATGGGCATCGAACTGAAGCGCTTCGACATGTCGGAATACATGGAGCGGCATTCCGTCTCGCGCCTGATCGGCGCACCTCCGGGCTATGTCGGCTATGATCAGGGCGGTCTGCTCACGGATGCGGTCGACCAGAACCCGCATTGCGTGCTGCTGCTCGACGAAATCGAGAAGGCGCACCCGGATCTCTACAACATCCTGCTGCAGGTGATGGATAATGGCCGCCTGACCGATCACCACGGCAAGACGGTCGATTTCCGCAACGTGGTCCTCATCATGACCACCAACGCGGGCGCCGCCGACATGGCGCGGCAGGGCATCGGCTTTGGCGACGTGTCGAAGGAAGACGCGGGCGACGAGGCGGTGAAGAAGATGTTCACCCCCGAATTCCGCAACCGCCTCGATGCCATCGTGCCCTTCGCCTATCTCGGCAAGAGCATCGTCGCGCGCGTGGTCGACAAGTTCATCCTCCAGCTCGAACTCCAGCTGGCCGAACAGAACGTCCACATCCAGTTCGACAGCGATGCGCGGAGCTGGCTGGCGGACAAGGGCTATGACAAGCTCTACGGCGCCCGTCCGATGGCCCGCCTGATCCAGGAAAAGATCAAGCAGCCGCTCGCCGAAGAACTGCTGTTCGGCAAGCTGTCGGAAGGCGGCGAGGTGCATGTCAGCATCAAGGACGGCAAGCCCGCCTTCGAGATGACCCCGGCCCCGCCCAAGGTGAAGCCGGTCAAGAAGAAGGCGGCAAAGAAGCCAGCCGCCAAGAACCCCGCGCCCGAGGCCGACGAGGGCTGATGCGCTTCGGATTGACGACAATGGCGGCGGCGGGGGTGCTGATCGGCACCTCCGCCGCTCCCGTATTGGCCCAGCCCGCCGATCTCACGCCCGAAGCGATGGCACAGCATCTCGCCGAGGTCGGCACGTGGCGTTTCTGGACGCGCGACATGGGGGATAACAGACCGGTCTGCACAGAAGTCTGGCGGTTCAATGCAGACGGAGCCGCAACAATCGAAAGCGGCGAGGAACGCGTGACCAAGCGCTGGCGCACCGTCCAAAGTGATGGCGAACGCTGGCTCTACACCACCGCCATCGCCACCAATGGCAAGCCCGATTGCATGGGCGGGACCAGCGACCCGGCCGAATTCCCGCGCGAGGAGACCGGGTTCGTCGTCCTGTTCTTCAACAATGGCAATGCCGTCCTCTGCGAACCACCCGGCACCGTCGAAGGTCCGGATGGCAAGCCTGCGCGCGTGTGGACCGACGAGGGGTGCTGGGGACGGCTCGCACCGCTGAAAAAGGGCTGATCTTCGACCAAGTCCCTCCCTGTTGCGTAGCAATGGGGAGGGACGGAACTCCATCGGACCTTGGACGGTTTTGCCCCCATGACCGCCCCCTTCGCCTGGATCCGGCCCGAGTCTCACGGCATCCACATCGTCCCCGCCGATGTGTGGGTCGATCCCTCGCACCCCGTGCCGCGCGCTCTGGTGACACATGGCCATGCCGATCACGCGCGCGGCGGGCATGGGACCACCATCGCCACCCCGGCAACGCTGGCGATCATGGAGCTGCGCTACCAGACCCGCGAGGGGGCGGTGCCGGTTGAATATGGCGAATCGGTCAGCATCGGCGGGGGCGTCACCGCGACCTTCCTGCCTGCCGGGCACGTGCTCGGCTCTGCGCAGATCCTGCTTGAACACGCCGGCGAGCGGGTGATCATCACCGGCGATTACAAGCGCGCGCTCGATCCCACCTGCGCGCCCTTTCAGGTCACCCCCTGCGACATCTTCATCACCGAGGCGACCTTCGGACTGCCGGTCTTCACTCACCCTCCGATTCGGGAGGAAATCACCAAGCTATTGAAATCATTGCATGATGAACCCGAAAGCTGCGTCCTCGTCGGCGCCTATGCCCTCGGCAAGGCGCAGCGCGTGATCGCCGAGCTGCGGGCGGCGGGACATCATGACACCATCTGGCTCCACGGCGCGATGGAGGCCATGTGCCGCCTCTACGAGGAGCACGGCGTGGCGCTGGGCGATCTGCGCCTTGTCAGCGATGCACCTTCGAAAGAGGACTTGCGCGGGAGCATCGTGATCGCGCCCCCGTCGGCGCTCAATGATCGCTGGAGCCGCCGCCTGCCCGATCCGGTCACCGCCATGGCGAGCGGGTGGATGCGGGTGCGCGGACGGGCGCGGCAGCGCGGGGTCGAGCTGCCGCTGGTGATCTCGGATCATGCCGACTGGAACGAGCTGACGCAGACCATCGCCGAGGTGAATCCCCACGAGACCTGGATCACCCACGGCCGCGAGGAAGCGCTGCTGCGCTGGTGCGAGCTGAACCAGCGCCGCGCCCGTGCGCTCGCGCTGGTGGGCTACGAGGACGAGGATGACTGAACCCCTCGTCCCCGCGCAAGCCGACTTACTTGATCGCGGCGAGATCCGCGTCGATCTTGCCCAGCAGCTCGTCGCTGATCATCCCCTGCGAGAAGGGGGCAAGGGCCTTCAGACTCAGCGCCTTGAACTGTTCGTAGGCCGGGTGCTGGTCGATGCCCGGCAGGTGCTTGGTGAGCACGGCCTTGGCGCGCTCGTCGGCCATCAGCGCTTCGATCGGCGTTTCGACGGTGAAGGCAGCGGCGGTCGTAGTGGCAGCGGCGTTATCCTCGGCCACCGCGGGAACGGCGGCGACAGCGGCAAGGCACAGAGCGGCAAGCGGAGCAAACTTCATGTGGCGGTTTCCTTGTTGGCGACGTTGCGGGCATCCGGACTGACACCCATGTCAGCAACGCCCTCTAGCGCATTCATGTGGCTGCGCAATGAACATCGAAAGCGCCGCTGATGGAGGAATTCGCCGCCCTGCTCGATGCGCTGGTCTACACCACCAGCCGCAACCGCAAGCTGGCGCTGATCGCAGCCTATCTGCGCCAGGCCCCCGATCCCGATCGCGGCTGGGCCCTCGCGGGACTGACCGGCGGGCTCGACTTTCCGGCAGTGAAGTCCTCCACCATCCGCAATCTGATGATGGAGCGGATCGACCCGGTGCTGTGGGCGCTCAGCCGCGACTTCGTCGGCGATACGGCGGAGACGGCGAGCCTGCTGTGGCCCGAATCCGTGGATGCCGTGCCGCAGGAGGCGCTGTCTCTGGCACAGGTGGTCGATCGCCTCGCCGCGCTCACCCGGGCCGCCGCGCCGCGCGAACTTCCCGCCCTGTTCGACCGGCTCGATGCGCGGGGGCGCTTTGCCCTGATCAAGCTCGCCACCGGCGGGATGCGCGTCGGGGTTTCGGCACGGCTGGCGAAGACAGCCTTTGCGCAAGCCTTCGGCGTCGCGGTCGAGGAGGTCGAGGAATACTGGCACGCCCTCGCCCCGCCCTATGCCGAACTGTTCGACTGGGCGACCGGCAACGCGCCCCCACCCGATCTCGACAATGTCCCGCGCTTCCGTCCCTTCATGCTCGCGCACCCGCTCGAGGACGGCGAAGTCGATCTTGCCGACTACGCCGCCGAATGGAAGTGGGACGGCATCCGCGTGCAACTGGTACGCGCCGGCGGTGCAACGCGGCTCTATTCGCGCTCGGGCGACGACATCTCGGCGACCTTCCCCGAATTGCTCGACGTGCTGCCAATGGACGCGGTGCTTGACGGGGAGCTGCTGGTGCGCGGCTCGGCACAGGGCGGGGAGGCCGGAGGCGCGGCGAGTTTCAATGCGCTCCAGCAACGGCTCGGGCGAAAGACCGTCTCGGGCAGGATGCTGCGCGAATACCCCGCCTTCGTGCGGCTCTATGACGTCTTGCTGCTGGAAGGGCGGGACTGGCGCGAGCACCCGTGGAAGTCGCGCCGCGCGACTCTGGAGGCGCTGATGGAGCGCCTGCCTGCGAGCCACTTCGATATTTCGGCGCTCGTCGAGGCGGCGGATTTCGCGCAGCTGGCCGCCATCCGCGAGACCGCGCGCGACGAAGCGATCGAAGGCCTGATGCTCAAGCACCGCACAAGCGCCTATGTCGCGGGCCGCAAGGTCGGCCACTGGTTCAAGTGGAAGCGCGATCCGCTGCTGGTCGATTGCGTGCTGATGTATGCCCAGCGCGGGAGCGGCAAGCGGAGCAGCTTCTATTCCGATTACACCTTCGGCTGCTGGGCGGGCGATCCCGATGCGGGCGCCGAGCTGCTGCCGGTGGGCAAGGCCTATTCGGGCTTCACCGACGCCGAATTGAAGCAGCTCGACAAGTTCGTGCGCCAGCACACGCTGAACCGCTTCGGCCCCGTGCGCGAGGTCGAGCGCAAACTGGTGTTCGAAGTCGCGTTCGATTCGGTCCACACCTCCAAGCGCCACAAGTCCGGGCTCGCCATGCGCTTCCCCCGCATCCACCGCATCCGCTGGGACAAGCCCGCGCACGAGGCCGACCGGATCGAGGGGTTGCGGGCGTTGATAAAGGACTGAGCGCGGCCTACTTCTCCCGGACCAACGGGAGAAAACCATGTCCTACGCCACCGCCGCGCTTGCTACCTATGCCAACATACTCGGCACGCTCGATCACCTGGTCACCAAGGCGGAAAGCCACGACAGGGGCGAGGCGCTGCTGCAAGCGCGGCTCGCGGAAGACATGTTCCCGCTCCACACCCAGATCCGCTTCACCCTCGATCAGGTGGTAACCGCGCTCAAGCGGCTCGGGGCGGTGGAACTGGCCTTCGACAACAGCGACATCACCTCCTTCACCGACGCCCATGCCCGCATCGCCGGCGTGCGCGATCTGGTGGCCGGCACCGATCCCGCCAACTGGCCGGCGAGCGACGATGTGGTGGAGTTCACCCTTCCCAACGGCATGGCTTTCGCGATGCAGGCGCATGAATATTGCCGCGACTGGGCCACGCCGCAGGTCTATTTCCACCTCATGGCCGCCTATGCGATCCTGCGCGCCGAAGGGCTGGCGGTCGGCAAGGCCGATTATGTCGGCTACATGATGAAGTATATCAAGCAGCCTGCTGACTGATGCACCGCTACGATCCCGCCCGCCAACGCCTCGCTCTCGGGCTGGCCGCGCTGGCGGGGCTGGTGGACGCGTGCGGGTTCGTGGTCGCTGGAGGCTATTTCACCTCCTTCATGTCGGGCAATACCACGCGCATGGGTGTGGAACTGGTGGAGCGTCCGGCGCTTGCTCTGGCCCCTCTGGGATTGATCGCCTCCTTTCTCGCAGGCGTGATCGCCGGAGCGCTGACTGGCCGGCGCTTCCGCGGCTGCCACAAGCGGGTGCTGCTCGGCCTTGTCGCGGTGCTGCTCGGGAGCGGCGCGGCGTTGCTGGCTGCAGGCTTTCCGATCCCCTTTCTGGCCGCCTCGGCGATGGCGATGGGCTTCGCCAACAATGTCTTCTCGCGCGATGGCGAGGTGACGGTGGGCGTCACCTACATGACCGGCGCGCTGGTGCGGTTCGGACAAGGTCTGGCAGCCAGGCTGGCAGGCGAGCCGCTGCCCTCGACCCGCGGTTACGGGCTGTTGTGGAGTGCCCTCGCGGCCGGCGCAGCAACTGGCGGAGCCTTGTGCCTCGTGGCTCCGGCCTGGGCGGCGGGCGCAGGGATGGTTGCCGCGCTGGCGCTGTGGGGCTTTGCCTTCTCGGTCGAGCGCTAGAGTTCCACCGCCAGCAGCTTCCGCCGCGAAGTCCCGCCGCGCAGCAGGCTCACCCGCGAGGGCGAAAGCCCGAGCGCCCGCGCCACCACCGCAATCACCGCAAGATTGGCCGCGCCTTTGTCGGCGGGCGCGCGCACCTTCACCAGCACCGCATCGCTGGCCAGCGCCACCGATTCCTCGCGCGCGCCGGGAGTCACCTTGACGGCAAGCCGCCCGCCTTCGTCGATCCGGGCGCGCAAGGCAGCGGGATCAGGAAGCGTCGGGCCGGGGCGCGCCATCACCCAAGCGCGGCGGCGACCGCCTCGGCGTGGTGCCTGGCGTTCTCGGCATAGTGCGCAACCCCGATACGCATTCCGGCAATCGCCGCGTCGTTCAGCTCCTTCATGCGGACTGCCGGTCGGCCGGCCCAGAGCTCGCGCTCGCCCATCACCTTGCGCTCGGTCAGCATCGCGCCCGCCGCCAGCATCGCGTCGGAGCCGATCACCGCCTTGTTCATCACGATCGCGCCGAGACCCACGAAGCCGCGATCATGGATCGTGCAGCCATGCACCATCGCCATGTGGCCGATCAGCACGTCATCGCCGATCACCAGCGGGCAGCCGTCTGGATCGCCGGGCCGCGGCGGGTCGCAGTGGAGCACGCTGCCGTCCTGGACATTGGTGCGCTCGCCGATGCGGATGCTGAACACGTCGGCGCGCAGCACGCAATTGTACCAGATCGAGGAGCCCGCCCCGATCTCGACATCGCCGATGATGGTGCAGCCGGGCGCGATGAAAGCGCTTTCGTGGATCTTCGGCGTCTTGCCGTGGATCGGGATGATGTTGACGCCCGGTCTGTGAGTCATGATCTGTGCGCCTCCCATTGCGCTCCGGTGATCGCGTACTGGATGATCGGTTCGGGATCGGCCGGATCGGTGAAATCGAGATCCGCGCGCCGCTCCATCCCGAGCTTCTCCATCAGCCGCCAGCTGCCGACGTTGGGCGCGCAGGTCAAGGCGACGATATGCGGGGCGCCGATGACGCCAAAGCCCCAGTCCACCACAGCGCGCATCGCCTCGTAGGCATAGCCCAGCCGCCAGCGATCCTCGCGCACCAGCCAGCCGATCTCGTGGTCGGCGGGATTGGGGGCAAGCGGGTGAGCGACATGGCGCAGCCCGCAATGGCCGACCATTGCGCCGGTTTCCCGCTCCTCCATGATCATGAAGCCGAAACCCTCGCGCTCAAAGCTGTCGCGCGCGGCCTGATGCTTGGCGGCGATCACTTCGCGCGGCTGCACTCCGCCCAGCCAGCGCATCACCGCAGGGGTGTTGAGCAGTTCCATATGCGGATCGAGATCCTCCGCGCCGATCTGGCGCAGGATCAGCCTGGGGGTCGTGAGGACGGTTGCCGTCATGCTGCCGTCTGCTCCCATGCCGGGCGGGTGATGCCGTGGACGATGATGCGCGGATTGGCGGGATCGAAATCGGGGCTTTCGAAGTCGAGGTCTTCGCGCCGCTCCATCCCCAGCCGGAGCATCAGTCCCCAGCTGGCGGTGTTGCCCTGCACGGTCAGAGCGATCACCTCGTCCGCCCCCCAGCGATCGAAGGCGAGCGCCAGCGATGCCGAGGCCGCCTCGCGGGCATAGCCTTTGCCCCAGGCATCCTCGCGCAGTCGCCAGCCGATCTCCATCATCCCCTGCGGCCCGCCCGCCTGGTTGGAGCGCTTGAGCCCGCAGAAGCCGAGCAGCGCAGCGTCGTCCCGCCGCTCCACCGCCCAGAAGGTGTGGCCGTGATCGGCGCGATAGCTTTCGACCCGCGCCCGCGCCGCAGCCTGCCCGGCCGCGTCCATCACCCCGCCGAGCCAGCGCATGACAGCAGGCGTGTTGGTGACGCGCCAGAACTCCGCCCAGTCATCCCCGCGCCAGTCGCGCAAAATCAGGCGGGCGGTGTCGTGGCGGAACGCCGTTGCGGCCTCAGCCATTCAGCAGGCGGGCGACGTGCGCGGCGTGATAGGTCAGCACCCCGCTGCACCCGGCGCGCTTGAAGGCGATCAGCTTTTCCAGCACCAGCGCATCGCGGCTGCCGATCCCCGCGGCCTCGGCCGCCTCGATCATCGCGTATTCGCCGGAGACCTGATAGGCGAAGACCGGCACGTCGAACCGCTGCTTCACGCGGTAGATGATGTCGAGATAGGCGAGGCCCGGCTTCACCATGACGCTGTCGGCACCCTCGGCGATGTCGAGCGCCACTTCGCGCATCGCCTCGTCGGCGTTGGCCGGGTCCATCTGGTAGGCCTTCTTGTCGCCCTTGAGCAGACCGCCAGAACCCACCGCATCGCGGAACGGGCCGTAGAAGGCGCTGGCATATTTGGCGGCATAGGACATGATCTGGATATTGGGATGCCCGTTCATCTCCAGCGCCATGCGGATCGCGTGGATGCGCCCGTCCATCATGTCGCTGGGCGCAATGATGTCCGCACCGGCATTGGCCTGATTGACCGCCTGATCGACCAGCACGGCGACCGTCTCGTCATTGATGACATAGCCGGTCTCGTCGATCAGCCCGTCCTGCCCATGGCTGGTATAGGGATCGAGCGCGACGTCGGTGAGCACGCCGATGTCGTTGCCGCAGGCGTCCTTGATCGCGCGGATCGCCTGGCACATCAGGTTGTCGGGGTTGTGCGCCTCGGCCCCGTCGTCGCTGCGCAGCTCCTGCGGGGTGTTGGGGAACAGCGCGATCACCGGAATGCCGAGATCGACTGCCTCCTTGGCGCGCGCGACGATCCCGTCAACCGACCAGCGCGAGACACCCGGAAGGGTCTTTATCGGCTCCTCCACGCCCTTTCCGGCGGTGACGAACAGCGGCCAGATCAGATCGGCGGGGGTCAGCACCGTCTCGCGGTGGAGTGCACGGCTCCAGCCGTGGGCACGGGTGCGGCGCAGGCGGGTGTTGGGATAGCTTCCGGTCATGGCGCGAGAC